>BNJS01001657.1_pt1:290000-425000 | contig 526736 bp, 680 predicted proteins | sample 8540461 | NCBI WGS metagenome assembly BNJS01 (sample SAMD00202454, study PRJDB9452) | human saliva metagenome | isolation source: human saliva | place: Japan
CCCTTTAAAGGTTCAATGGAGATTGATGGTCTTGATTTATATAATAGTAAAGACGCTTTAGAACCAGGTACTTTGGCCGTAGTATTCCAAGATTACACGACCTCTGTGAATACTCGTTTTACAGTACGCGATATTATCAATGAATCATTTATTGTATTAAAACGTCGCACTGGTGAGACCATTGATGTTAATGCAGAATGCATTAAGCTACTTGAGCTAGTAGGGCTTAGCGAAGATTTCTTGAATACATAATTAATGAATCCCCTTATAGGCTATTTATATAAATTTTGAATGACCTATAAGGGGATTTTATATTGAAACAAAAGGTTGAGTATGTTATTCTCAAAGAGTATGAAATATAAATGTTAAATGAAGTAAGAAGGTTCTTAATTATGCTATTAGTCGTATGTAAACGTATATTATATGTAATTATCGCTTGTATAGCGGTGCTATTTATTACGTTAGGAAGTATGTATTGTTTGTCATCAAATTACAAATCTATGGTGTTCCTGTTTTAAATTATCACCAAGTAAATGACAAGTATCATTCTGCATTGACACTTGATGTTGCTGAATTTACTAAGCAAATGGAATATTTACATAAAGAAGGATATCATACGATTAGCTTAGATGATTTATATGCGTATATAACTGAAGGAAAAGAATTACCAGAAAAACCAATTGTTATTACCTTTGATGATGGTTATATAGACAATTATGAGGATGTGTTACCAATTTTACAGTCCTACAATATGCAAGCTACTATTTTTATGATTAGTGATGCTATTAATACAGACCGATTTGTATCTGCAAATCAATTACAATTTATGAATGCCCATGGCTTTACTGTAGAAAGTCATACTAACCATCATCGGATGTTAACTTTTGTAGATCCATCCACCTGGGTAGATGAAATTAAAGGTGGTAAGGATACACTGGAAGGTTTTATGGGCAAACCTATTAAGTATTTGGCTTATCCAGGGGGCTTTAATAATGCTGAAATTCAACGTATAACTAGTGAAAGTGGATTTAAAATGGCTTTCACAGTGACACCGGGAACAGTAAAGCCAAGTGATAATCTCTATGCATTACCAAGATTAGCCATTTTTCAAGGTGATACACCATATTTATCATTTTGGTTACGCCTTCATTGCGCACCATTTATCGCCTATACATGGCAATTGCGCGATACATTACGCGATAATGGATTTACGACATTGGCTAATTTGATGCTATTATTCTAGGAGGATATATGTCTCAAGAAATTATAGAAAGACCACTGAACGTGGCGGTATTAACCGTTTCTGATACACGAACAATGGAAACTGACAAGGGTGGAAATAAGGTTCAAGAATTACTAGAAGCTGCAATCATAATGTAGTAGTTCGTAAAATTGTAATTGATGATTATGATGAAATTCGTAAGGCTATTATTCCTTGGTGCAATGATGAAGATGTTGACGTAGTCATTTCAACAGGTGGCACAGGAATTGCGATGCGTGATGTAACTATTGAGGCCGTAAATTCTTTATTTGAAAAATCAATACCAGGTTTTGGCGAAATTTTTAGATACCTTTCTTTTACGGAGGATATTGGTACCAAAGCTATTGCATCTCGTGCAGAGGCAGGCGTAAATTCGAATACATTAATTTTTTCTATTCCTGGTTCGGTGGGAGCTGTTACTCTTGGCATGAGTAAATTAATTATTCCAGAAATGCCTCATTTGGTGCGAGAAATCAATAAATAGATAGGCACGCACTGATTTACTATGCTATAATTGTATTATAATTATAGAGGCTAACAGTACTGTATCAGGAGGATCTCCATGGCTTTTAAATTAAAAGGAAAAGAAGAAAAGTTTTTTAGTATTTTAGAAAATCATGCTGAACTTACCTATGAAAGTGCGGAAATGATGGAACGCGTTTTCAAAGGCGAAGTTTCTAAAGAAGAAGCATTCTTGGAAATTGATACAAAGGAAAAAGCTGCGGATGAATTAGTTAATGAAACGGTTGATCGTTTGCGTAAAACATTCATTACACCGATGGACCGTGAAGATATCCAATTGTTGATTGATCAATTAGATACAACACTTGATAATATCAAAGAAATCATGGATAAAATGGTTATGTATCATGTAGGTAAACCTAGTGATGGTGCCATTCGCATGAGTGAAATCGTTGTTAAATGCGTTAAGCATATTAATAAATCTATTGGTTATATGGGTAGCCTTAAAAAGGACCATGTAAAGGTAGAAGGCCGTGTACACCAAGTGTTGAAACTTGAGTCTGAAGCGGATAATATTTACCACGAAGAAATGGCTAAACTCTTTACTGAGTGTACAGATCCTATTGAAATTATCAAATGGAAGGAAATCCTTAGCGCCATGGAGGATGTAATCGATGGTTGCGAAGATTTGGTTGGTACATTCCGCCGGGTAGTATTGAAGTATGCTTGAGTCACATTACTTAGTTTGGCTAGTCGTATTTCTAGCCCTAGCATTTGACTACATCAATGGCTTCCACGATACGGCGAACGCCATTGCTACATCTGTTTCGACCCGTGCTATTGAGCCTAAAAAGGCAATTATGATGACTGCGGCACTCAATTTCTTGGGGGCCATGGTTAGTACTGGTGTTGCTAAGACTATCGGTGGTGACATCGTCATGTCTGCATCTCTAATCAATAGTGGTATCATTTCTGCAGCCCTTATAGGTGCTATAACGTGGAACCTTTTAACCTGGTATTGGGGAATTCCTAGTTCCTCATCCCATGCACTTATCGGTGGTATCATCGGTGCCGTAGGTTGGTCTGTAGGCTTTGATGCGTTAAATGAGGCTGGTATCTTAAATCTTCTTATCCCTCATTTTATCTCCAATTGTAGCCATGATTGGTGGCTATATTGTGATGAAAGTATTGTTGCTTATCTTTGGTAGATTTTCACCAATTACATTGAATGATCGATTTAGATCCATGCAAATTGTATCTGCCATCATGATGGCCTTTTCTCATGGTTCTAATGATGCGCAAAAGGCGATGGGGATTATTACCTTAACATTACTTAGCGGTGGATTTATCGATACATTAGATGTACCATTATGGGTTAAACTTTGTTGTGCTACGGCTATGGCCATGGGGACAGCAGTAGGCGGTTGGAAAATCATCTCTACTATGGGGACTAAAATTTTCAAATTGGAAACTATCAATGGTTTCGCTGCTGACTTAAACTCTGCCATCACTATTTTTACAGCTACATTCTTACATTTACCTGTAAGTACTACACACGTTGTAAGTGGTTCCTTGCTAGGCGTTGGTTCCTCTAAACGTTTGAAAGCTGTTAACTGGGGCGTAGCAAGATCTATGGTATTGGCGTGGTTTGTAACAATTCCATTATCTGGTATTGTTGCAGCAATTGCTTATGAAATAGGGCATCTACTTTTTGGATGATTTTATAAACTACATACATAAATGAGAAGGACTATTAGTAATATACTAATGGTCCTTTTTTGTGATAAAATTTACTTTTTTACAAAACAATACCATTGCAGTATTGTTTTCTATCGTATATACTAAAAGTGGTAATACGTAGACGTTGTTTTGGAAAAGGAGTGCTTATGAAACTAAATCAAGCCACGGACTATGCGTTTCGCATGATTTTACACATGGCAATGTTACCATCTGGACAGAAGGTGACAGGCGGTGTATTGGCTGAGCAAGAAATGATCCCAGAACGTTTTTGCTTAAAATAATGCGCAGCCTAATTGCCGCAGGAATCATGAAATCATTCCGCGGGGTGGATGGTGGATTTGCATTAAATCGTGAGCCTAAAGATATTTCCATGCTCGATGTGATTAGAGCCGTTGAGGGGGATACGTATTTACAACGTTGTTTGTATGATGTTGGTTCTTGCTCTAAAGCATGTATGGGCCAGTGTGCAGTTAATGAAGCCATGTCTGTTATTCAAGCTGAACTTGTGAAACAGATGACAAGTGTAACTTTTGATAAATTAGCTGCACGAGAAAAAGAGATTTTAGAGACCATAAATCCTTGTGTATCTCATGCGTAATGATGTAAGACATTCATCAAGTGTGTATTTTTGAGTCAATTCTAAGGAGGAAAAGACATGTTTGAAGCACTGGATTTAGCACGATTACAGTTCGCGCTAACATCTATCTATCACTGGCTATTTGTACCGTTTACATTGGGGATGACGGTTATCGTAGCTATTTTAGAATGGACCTATGTAAGCACCGGTAAAGAAGTTTACAAAAAAATGGCAAAATTCTGGGGTAAATTATTCTTAATTAACTTTGCTATGGGTGTAGTAACAGGTATCGTTCAAGAGTTCCATTTTGGTATGAACTGGGCTGAATATTCTCGTTTTATGGGTGATATTTTTGGTGCCCCACTTGCCCTTGAAGCATTAATGGCATTTTTCTTGGAATCTACATTTATGGGCGTTTGGATTTTCGGTTGGGATCGTTTATCCAAAAAAACACATGCACTTGTGGCTACACTTGTTGCATTAGGTACTAATTTATCCGCATTCTGGATTCTCGTAGCAAATTCTTTTATGCAACATCCTGTAGGCTATGTAATCCGTAATGGCCGTGCAGAAATGGATAACTTCTTAGCTATCGTTTCTAATGGTTATGTACCTGGTCAATTTGCTCATATTGTATTAAATGGTTCCATGACAGCAGGTGTCATTATTATGGCTATCAGCGCATGGCACTTGATTCGAAAAAGCAATGTTGATTTCTATAAAACCTCTGTAAAATGGGGGATGGTAATTACATTAATTGCAGGTTCTTTAGGCGCTTTAGCCGGCCATCATCAAGGTCAATATATTACTAAAGAACAACCTATGAAAATGGCTGCTATGGAAGCACTTTGGGAAACTCAAGATCCAGCTCCATTCTCTTTGGTAGCGAATATTGATACAAAAGCACAAAAAAATACAGGTGCTATTGAAATTCCTGGTGGTTTATCCTTCTTAACACAAAATTCCTTTACATCTGGTAAGGTAGAAGGTATTAAAGATTTACAAGCTAAATCCGAAGCTCAATATGGTCCTGGTAATTATATTCCAGATGTACCTAGTATTTTCTGGACATTCCGCATCATGGTAGCAACTGGTTCTATTATGTTGTTAGTAGCATTCCTTGGCTTAGTGTTAAACGCTAAAGACAAACTTGTAGAAAATAAACATTCTTAAAGGTTATTTTCTGGATGTTACCATTGCCTTATATCGCACAATCCACAGGTTGGTTTGTAGCTGAAGCCGGTCGTCAACCATGGCTTGTATATGGTTTACAATTGACTGCTTCTGGTGCTTCTAAATCTGTTACAGCACCTGAAATTTTGACCACTATCATTGGTTTCACAGTTATTTATATCTTAGCAGCGATTGCAGCGATTTATTTAGCTGTAGAACACATCAAAAAAGGTCCTGATGGTCAAACAATTTATCATGTAGAAGAAAAAGAGGAGGCAAGATTATGGAACTAATTATGAATAACCTTAATGTGATCTGGTTCATCTTGCTTTGTGTATTGTTCGCAGGTTTCTTCTTATTAGAAGGCTTTGACTATGGTACGGGTATTCTTCTACCAGTCATTGGTAAAACTGACGTTGAACGTCGTCAAATGATTAATGCATTAGGTCCTATTTGGGATGGTAATGAAGTATGGATGATTACTGCTGGTGGTGCATTATTTGCATCCTTCCCACATGTATATGCTACATTATTTAGTGGTTTCTACATGGCATTGTTCTTGATGCTTGCTGTACTTATTATGCGTGGCGTTGCCTTTGAATTCCGTTCTAAGAGCCCAAATCGCACATGGCGTAAAGTATTTGATTACTGTATTTCATCGGTTCCATCGTACCTGCATTATTATGGGGCGTAACAGTAGGTAACTTGATTCAAGGTACTCCTATTGATGAAACAATGACTTATGTTGGTACATTCTGGGATTTGCTTAGCCCTTACACTGTATTATGTGGTGTAGCCTTCATTTTGGTATTTACATACCATGGTGGCTTGTTTACATCCTTGAAAACAGCTGGCCCTGTATCTGAACGTGCTCGTGCAGCAGCTCTTGTGACTGGTGTACCTACAGCAATTGGTGTGATTGCATTGATTATTGCATCTTATGTATGCACTGATTTGTATAATTCTACTTTAGCCATTATTTTCTGTGCACTTGCTGTTGTATGCTTCCTAATTTCTTGGGGCGCAACACGTACTCGTAATACAAAGTGGGGTTTCCTATTTAGCTCCCTTTCCATTATCTTGATTACTGCAACATACTTCGCAGGGCTATTCCCACGTATCATGGTTTCTTCCTTGAACCCAGCTTGGAGCTTGACGATTACAAATACGTCTTCCTCTGAATATACATTAGCTTTGATGACTGCTGTTGCAGCTGTATTCGTGCCAATCGTTTTGGCATACCAAATCTGGGTATATTGGATTTTCCGTCACCGTGTAACGGAAAAAGACTTACATTATTAATACGAATACTTTTACAATTAGTGAAAGTATGACTCCTTTTATGAGGCGTGCTATAGCGGCACGCCTCATTTTTATGGTAAGATGAATGTAATATTGATAAAATTAGATTTAAAGGGGATAGACATGATACAAAAAACGGCACTTCGGGTCATTAAGGGAAAAAAGAGTGTATTGTTGGCACTTATTATCACTAGTATCTTACAAAGTCTCACCATAGTAGGACAAGCTTGGTTTTTTGCTATATTGATTAATAATTTTATATTTCTTGATCACTCGTTGGTGGATGAAACATATACCGTTATATGGCTTTCAATAATGATCGTATTACGATTAGTTTTTTCATATTTGCAGGAGCATTTATCTTCTAGTTTAGGACATACTGTAAAATCTATTTTGAGAAAAGAGGCGCTTAATCGTCTTTTTAAGCTAGGTACGCAGCGTAGTGAATCACAAGGGGATATGATTCACCTCATTACTGATGGTTTAGAGCAAATAGATGCATATGTATCTAACTATATTCCACAAATGTTATATGCAATTATTACGCCTCTCGTTATGGGGATTGCTATTATCGATACAATGCCTACTATTGGGGCCATCCTTGTTGGTACAGTACCATTAATTCCGCTGTTTATGATTCTTATTGGTAAACAAGCGGGAGAAGATGAATCAAGAACAATGGGAACGGATGAGTTTATTATCAGGTCATTTTTTAGATGTGTTGAAAGGGATTACTACATTAAAAGTATTTGGTCGAGCCAAGGATCAAATACAGGTCATTAGTCGCTTATCCAATGAATTTAAAGACTCTACATTACGTGTATTACGGGTAGCGTTTTTATCTGCTCTTGTATTGGAATTAGTAAGTACCATCAGTACGGCAATTATTGCTGTTTCACTTGGTTTAACATTATTAGAAGGGGGCTTAAATTTCTTTTCGGCCTTTTTCATTTTACTATTAGCACCTGAGTTTTATACTCCTTTTAGACAACTGGGCGCAGCCTTTCATACAGGAATGTCAGGTAAAACAGCACTTGCTAAATTTGACGCTTTTATGAATTTACCTCTTACCTTACCAAAAGGGGGGACTCAAGTTGTAAATGAAAATATTCATACCATTTCTGTACAGAATCTTACTTATACTTATAAGGGAACGAATAATGGGGTTAGACATATCGACTTAGAGGTACATCGAAATAAACCTATTATGCTTGTTGGTGAAAGTGGTGCTGGGAAATCAACTATTGCACATATTATAGGCGCCTTTTTAGAAGCGCCACCTCATAGTGTATATATTAATGACACGGATCTTTCCACATGTTCCATGGATTGGTGGCGTGCACAGGTTACTTATGTTTCTCAAAAGCCACATGTTATGAATGGTACATTGCGAGATAATATTGCTTTTGGGCAAGCCGTAAGTGATGAGGATATTCTAGCGGCCTCCCATCTAGCTGAATTACAAGATGTAATTCATGAAAAAGGTTTAGATTTTGTCATTGGTGAAGGCGGTATAGGTCTTAGTGGGGGCGAGCTACAACGGATTGCATTGGCACGTGCTTTTTTACATGGTGGTCAAGTTCTCATATTAGACGAAGTGACATCTCATTTAGATGTAAAAACGGAGTCTCAAATTAGTCGCGCTTTGCAACGATTGATGAAGGATAAAATCGTTATTCTTGTAGGTCATCGCATTCAAACGATGCAATGGGCTTCTAAACTATATGTATTGCGATTAGGACAGATTATTGAGCATGGAACCTATGAAGAATTACTAGCTTACAATGGATATTTCAAAGCACTTGTAGAGGCTGGTACAGGGGCCTTCGTAATGGATGCGAATGAGGGCCTAGCTGATACTTTGAAACGCTCTGAAACTGTTGAGCCAGAACGTATTAGTATAAAACATCTAACAGAACTGGATGGTGCTAATCAGCCTACTAATAATGATATAGAAGCTTGGAAATTATTGTTCTCCGTGTTAAAGCCTGCAAGATGGTCTTTAGTACTTGCGCTGATATTCACTTTTTTAACTGTATTTATGAATGTTGGATTATTAAGTGTATCTTCGTGGCTTCTTGCATCTGCTGCATTACAACCTGGGATTACATATTTGAGTCTTGCTATCGTAGGGGTTCGATTTTTGGAATTAGCAGAGCCGTATGTCGTTATTTTGAGCGATACACATCTCATAGGATGGCCTTTCAAGGATTGTATGGATTGCGTGTATGGTTTTACAAATATTTAGAACCATTAGCACCTGCTATCTTTCACCGTTGGGGGGCTGGTGATATGCTAGGCCGTATAATGGCGGATATTGAAGTACTGCAGTTTTTTTATTTGCGCACTTTAATCCCTCCCGTGGCAGCGATTCTTTTGACCATATTGGTATCCTATGGTGTTAGTCTTGTAGATGCTAGGATATCTGTCCTCGTATGGACCGCTGCATTGGTGACCGGTCTTGTTATACCGTATGCAGTTTATCGGTATCATCGCTCATCATTAGACTCTATTAGTCAGGTTCAAGGGCGCTTTAAAGCAACTTTAAGTGATGCCTTAGAAAGCATGGAGGATATCATCAGCTATCGTAATGAATCTCTCATTATGAATCGAATGCGTGCGGCTATTGATGATGTAGAATATCATAAGCATCGTATTTCAAAGGGCATGAATCTAGGGACTACCATGTTTCTTGGAATTGTACAAATAGTAGTTATTATGGCTGCTATATTGGCCAGTGAGGTCCTATCGGGGCCGTGGGCGAGTGTTATGGTTGTAGTATGCGCAATAGGCATACAGGCTTGGTTTGAAGCGTTACAGCCTATGATTGTATCCTTTCATCATGGTTATGAAAGTTTAGTAGCTGTGCGACGTCTTTTACAGATTAAGAATACTCCAATACCTGTAAGAGATGAAGGTCATATTGCGGTTGACTCTATGAAAGATGTTGCTTTTGTGGATGTTAACTTTAGTTATGATGGTATTTTGCCTATCTATAAGGACCTAACATTGAGTATAGAAAAAGGTCAAACCATAGCTATTGTTGGTGCTAGTGGTTCAGGTAAAACAACACTATTTCTCTATTGGAGCGATTATATGATTATAATGGGCACATTACTATCGGTGAGGATGAATTAAAGCATGTATCCGTTGATTCTTGGCGTAATAGAATGGGTTCTATTACACAAGATACCTATATTTTTCATGCTACACTAGAGGATAATATTCGCCTTGCCAACCCCAAAGCTAATTTGGAAGAGGTTCAGACTGTTGTAGAACGTGCGGCATTGGAGGACGTAGTTAATCGTTTGCCTAATGGCTTAAAAACCGTTGTTGGTAGCGGTGGTATTGGTCTTAGTGGTGGCGAGCGTCAGCGTGTTGCGTTAGCTCGATTATTTTTGAGAAATCCTGAGTTTGTACTCCTCGATGAACCATTGGAAGGATTGGATCAAGTAACGAAACGAAAGTTACATAATGATATTATTACATTCACAAAAGAAAAGACCGTTTTATATATTACCCATCAGTTGGAAGGGTTAGAATTGATGGATCGCATTATATTTATGGAAAAAGGCCAAATTGTAGAGGATGGTACCTTTGCTGAATTAATTGCATTGAAAGGGCATTTCTACGAATATTGTAGACTGACTATGGCAAGTGTTTAAGTGTTGTTTGAAGAGAATTTGATTTGTATCTATGTATCAATCTCGATAAAATGTGTATTTTATGATATAATTATACTGTTTAAGGGATATAATTAATGTGTAGTGTGCATAAATTGGAGCGACTATGACAAAAATCTTCACCAAGTTACGAGCTTTGGTGGATGACGCATTAAATGAACGTTCGCCTATTATTGAACAGGATACAACGCTTATAACTGCACCTGTGGAGCGAGAATTATTTGATCATCGTATTCTTTATATTGAAGAAGATATGGTTAATCGAATGCTCCGTGCTGCGCTTCGAAATCACTGGTTATTATATTCTGTAACCTTTGAATTTGAACCTAATAATCAAGTGTTCCTCTCCATTATTACAAAATGGGGGAATGTGATTAATGTGGAATTTACCATTGAAGATGTGTGGTTTGATGACTATTCATCTTCCTTTGCTATACGGTTGGATACCGCTAATATAGATACAGGTGGGTTTATTTTAAACTCGATTCTCCACCTTTTAGGCAATTGGTGCCTCAGTTTATTTGGCATCTTTTTTAATCCTATTGCTATGGGCAATCAGGGGTCAACCGTACGGTTTGAAAAAAAAAGGAATTATTCAATTTGATTTAGTTCCTACTTCTAGAATTAAGAAATTTATTCCATTACCTGAACGTCATGTAGGGAGTGGAGGCCCTATTCTATTAGGGAATCCTAAAACAGGTCAGTCTGTATTGCAATTAGACTATTATGCATTTCATGACCCGGTAGATACGTTTACTGTTCCTGATGTGCCTACCCGTACAAGTTGGCTTCGATCTATTGATATTGCAGCGGTACTATTGCTGCCAATTGGCGTATGGATTACATTTCTTATTCTCCATCACTATTTGCCTACAGAAACCTTAGAGTTTTCATTTTCTACGTATTTCTTAATCTCTTTAGGGATTTTTATCATATCCTTCTTGGTGATGAATATTCCGAGATATGTGTATATGTATGTGGATTCTCGAAAACAATGGCAAAGTGCATTTGTACATAATAATATTAAAATTCAGTTGCGTAAGTTGCATCGTAGGATTTTTATGCAGCAAGCTTCTTTGACAACAGATTGTGATGAATGTGTGGCGTCTCAAAGTCAGGAACGGATTAAGCAATTATTATTACAAATACGGGATAAACGTTTTCTTGCTAATCGTTTGAAAATTGCTGATGATGATCGTGCTAGAAAGCAAAAGGTTAAGTTTATTATTGCCTATATCGGTTGTACATTAATTGAATTAATGTTGTTGATGAACTAACTATATAATGCAAAACGAAAAGGCTGAGCCCAGAGGCTCAGCCTTTTGTGTTATCGTTTTTTACGTCGTTTACGAACCTTTTTTCTCACCTCTTGTTCGGCGGGAGTTGGTGGTTGCGGTTCAAAGTGCTCTTGCGAATGTAATGGTTCTTGATGCATGAATGGAGGGTATCCGTATTTATTTGGTTCCGGTTGACCTGGTAAAACCCAGAATAGGAATCCAATAATCCATACAAATAGGTCTAATAAATAGTTTAATGGCGATACGGCTATATAGGTATTGATGAAAATGATAATGGAAGCCCATAAGATACCTGCCCAGCCATTAAAGCCAATATCGTGGATACGTCTTGCGAATAGGACACAACCAAGTGGAAAGAGCAGTGCTTGAAGTAATCCTATCAAGATACGTGTAGCCCAATATGCTGGGAGTGTAACGATATAGTCAAATAAACGAGCTTCGATGACGTCTACGGCATAGAAAAGTCCCATTAATCCCATAAAGAGTATAAAAAATTGTAGTCTATTAAATCGCCCATATAGATTAAATATAGTATAGCCCATGCGTCTTCCCTGATAAGCTATGCCAAAACCTACTAAGCAAATTAGTACAGTTCGTAGAACTGGATATAATAAATCCATGAAATCCCCTTTTTAAAAATAAACATATAGTATATTTTCTATGTGTTTTAGTATATCATGAACGGCCTATTTGGACAATTTAGTTAATTCTGGTAATACTAGTTCAAAAGCTATGCCATGCTTCATAGATTTTACAGTATCCACCGTAGCTTGAATTGATTTTGTTGTAAAGTTCATAGCTAATTGAGCTGCTTCGTGTACAGAATAGCCACGCATAATGGCTCCAGATAGGACAGATGTAAAAATATCACCAGTTCCTGTTGCTTTTACAGGGATAAGGGGAATAGAGTAGGTTGATACTTTATCAATGGTTCCCTCGTAGACTGCAATGGTAGCATGTGTTTCAGATGGAACGCTGGTCATGATGACCAGTTCTGGTCCTAATTGATAAAGTTTTCTACACATATCCTGTAATTCATCATTTGAAATAGGATTTGTAGAATATGGTTTATCTAATAAAAAGCAGGCTTCGGTATAATTTGGTTTAACGATATAGGCTCTGGAAATAAGATGGCGCATGGCTTTCACCATTTCTGGTGTGTAAATGGAGTAGAGCCGCCCATCATCTGCCATAGCAGGATCGACAATTACCATTTTATCTTTGCCAAATCGATTAATTGCTTCCTCTACGAGATAGATTTGTTCAGGTGAGGCTAAAAAACCACTGACAATAGCGTTAAAATCGATGTTATTTTTTTCCCAACAATCCATAAAGGCCGTTAGATAATCTGATAAATCGACAATTTCAAAATATGGATATTCTAAATGATTACTCAATACGGCTGTTGCCAAAGGTACAGCTTGGCATTGAAGTGCGCTGATGATAGGTAACATTACTGTTAAAGAGCAACGGCCAATGGAGCTCATATCTTGTATTGTTAATATTCTTGGTATTGTTGTCATAGAAACCTCCCAATATAGTATGCTTGTATTGTACTGTATTCCTTAAAACCTGTAAATCAAGAGGAATTATAGAAAGCACTATTTTTACATGATATAATGTGAAGAATAGATGAGTATCAAATAGATGAAATGTAAAAGAAATAAATAAAAAAATAAAAATTTTTTTATTACAATAATTATGATTCACCTTTAAATTTTTGATACAAAAATATAGTATAATAAAATAGAAATTTTATTGTATGGAGGAGATTAGAATGGCGAGGTATGTTTTACGGCGCATAGGTAGCGCTCTCGTAATACTATGGGTAATTATCAGTATTACCTTCGTTTTAATGCATGCTATACCTGGTGGACCTTTCACAAGTGAGAAAAAATTACCACCTCAAGTAAAAGCAAGTATAGAGGCAAAAGTATCATTTGGACGATCCATTATGGAAACAATATACTGATTATATTGGCAGTATTGTTACTGGGTGATTTAGGTCCATCTTATAAGTATGAAGGTCGTTCTGTTAATGACATCATTGGTGAAGCATTCCCTATTTCCGCTCAATTAGGTTTACTTGCACTGTGTGTAGCTGTTGTTGGTGGCATTGCGGCAGGTGCTATTAGTGCTATGAGGCCTAATGGAATGATTGATTATGCGATTACATTTATTTCACATTAGGCATTTCTGTACCAACATTTATCATAGGTGCAGTTTTGGTGTATGTAGTGGGCTTTGAAATGGGTTTATTACCCGTGGCGTTATGGCGTGGACCATCGTACATGATTTTACCAGTACTTACATTAGCGGCTCAGCCTATGGCTTTTATTGCACGATTAACACGTAGTGGGCTGCTTGATGTATATCAACAGGAATATATACGTACCGCTCGTGCTAAAGGGCTTGGTTCATGGACTATTTTATTTAGCCATGCTTTGGGAAATGCTATTTTACCTGTCATCACCTATATTGGACCATTGGCAGCAGGCCTCTTTAACAGGCAGTTTCATTGTTGAAACCATTTTTGCCATTCCTGGCTTAGGTCAATATTTTGTAACATCTATTTATAATCGTGATTACACTGTTATTCTTGGTGTTACCGTATTTTATAGTACATTAATAGTAGTATTAAATATTATAGTTGATATGATTTATCCGATTATCGATCCTCGGGTAACAACAGAGAAGGAGCGTGCGTAATGGATAGAGAAGATTTTTTACCTATTGAACGCGATACGCATATTCGAGAATCGTCCTTTATTGTGAGACCTAATTGGTGGCAACGATTTAAGGTAAACCGCTTAGCTGTAATTGGTGCAGGGATTATTGCTGTTATGATCGTACTGGCTATCTTTGGGCCCTATAATCTCACCATATACTTACGCAGATCAATCTTTGATTGATGCTAATCAAAGTCCGAGTTTATCACATTGGTTTGGTACCGATACGTTGGGACGTGACATATATACTCGCGTTATGTATGGTGCGCGTATTTCTTTAACAATTGGTATTGTAGCAGCACTATTAAACCTGGTGATTGGTGTTGTTTATGGCGGTATTGCAGGGTATTTTGGCGGCAAAGTCGATCGTATTATGATGGCTATTGTAGATGTATTATATGGCATTCCATTGTTGCTCTACGTTATTTTGTTAATGGTTGTCATTGGGCCTGGCTTAACGTCGATTTTTTTATTGCATTAGGTATTGCATACTGGCTTAATATGGCTCGTATTGTGCGCAGTCAAATTGTGAAAGTTCGAGAAGAAGAATATATTATTGCCGCAGAGACCATGGGGATTCCTAAATGGCGTATTTTGTGGCGCCACATTTTGCCAAACTGTGTGGGACCTATTATTATTACACTAACATTGGCCATTCCCGATGCTATTTTTTTACAGAAGCTTTTTTTGAGTTTCATTGGCCTTGGCGTAAATGCACCGATGGCTAGTTGGGGCGTTTTGGCATCTGATGGAATTAGCAGTATGAGATCATATCCATTCCAATTGATTTTCCCAGCATTGGCAATTAGCATTACTATGCTTGGATTCGTATTCTTAGGGGATGGTTTGCGCAATGTATTTGATCCAAAGGAAGGGGATAGATGATGAACGATATATTAGTAGATGTGCGTAATCTATCCATTACTATTGATACATTTAGAGGACCTTTGCGGGTGATTCGCAATCAAGATATTATGCTTAGAAAAGGTGAAATTCTAGGTGTTGTAGGTGAATCTGGATGCGGTAAATCGGTTATGGTTAATTCTTTGATGGGATTATTACCGGAAGGTCGAACTAAAATAAAATCAGAAAAATTTGAAATTGATGGTGAAAATTGTCAAGAATATGTGGAAGAAGATTGGAATGAATTGCGTGGTACAACTGTAGCCATGGTGTTTCAGGATCCTATGACCGCATTAAATCCAATTTTAACAATTGGGGAACAAATTTATGAAGTCATTCATCGTAGCAATGCTTATGGTGATGATTATGATGAAAAGGCTATAGCCTTAGACTTATTGAAAAAAATGGGCTTATCAACACCTGAAAAACGATTGACCCAATATCCCCATGAGTTGAGCGGTGGTATGCGTCAGCGTGTATGCATTGCTATGGCTGTAGCAGGACGCCCTAAAATCTTGATTTGTGATGAGCCAACAACTGCATTGGATACAACCACAGAAGCGCAAATTTTACGCCTTATGCAGACCTTAGCTGTAGAAGCTGGTATAGGTATTATATTTATTTCTCATAACTTACGTGTTATAGCACAATTATGTGACCGTGTTATGGTTATGTATGCGGGGAAATGTGTAGAGTCCGCAACTGTTGAGGATTTATTTAATGATCCACGCCATCCTTATACAATTGGTTTGCTGATGTCCTTGCCTCAAGGTAAATGGCATGGTGAATTGACGGCTATTGATGGACAACCGCCTGATTTATATGATCTTCCGCGGGGGTGTGCATTTAATCCGCGTTGCAAATGGGCAATGCGCATATGTGGAAAGCGTATACCTATGGTATCAAATATCGGTAATAATCATGAGTATACATGTTGGTTAGCGAAGTTGGAGGGACTTTAATGGGATATATTTGGGAAACAGACAATCTCGTTAAAAATTTTACCCTTTCTGGCGGATTGTTTAGACCGAAACAAACGGTACATGCATTACAAGGTGTCAGCCTTTATCAGGCTGAGGGGGAAACCTTGGGGATTGTTGGCGAGTCAGGATGTGGTAAATCTACATTTGGATATACTTTGATGGGTATTCATCAAGCCACATCGGGTTCTATTTACATGAATGGTCGTCAAGTTGATCCTTATGTACAACGAGATACAACGAGAGATATGATGCAAATGGTATTTCAAAATCCTTATGCATCTCTTAATCCGAGACTAAAAATTAACACAATCTTAGAAGAACCATTAGAGTTAAATCCTAATTATACGCCTCGTGATCGTGTCATTCGCGTTAAAGAGGTGTTGGAACAGGTTGGCTTGGATATGGCCTTTGGCGAACGTTATGCTCATGAACTTTCCGGCGGGCAGCGTCAAAGAATTGGCATTGCACGAGCTCTTATTATGCACCGAAATGCATTATTCTAGATGAGCCAATTTCTGCATTAGATGTGTCCATTCAGGTGCAAATTATGACCTTATTGGAGCGTTTACAAGCATTGCATGGTATTTCATACCTCTTTATCTCTCATGATCTACCAATGGTACGTTATATTAGTCATCGCATGGTGGTTATGTACTTAGGTGCTGTCATGGAAGAGGGGCCTGCTCTTGATATTTATGAGTTCCCACAACATCCATATTCTAAAGCGCTTACGACGATGGTAGGACAAGTTGTACCACGAGCTCCAATCGGGGCGCCATTGCGTGGTGAACCGGCAAGCCCATTGCATCCACCTAAGGGGTGCTTATTTAGTGACCGTTGTCCAGAGGTTGATCGTAGATGTCTTGAAGAACGACCACCACTTCGTAAATGGGCAGATCGAAGAATTGCATGTTGGCATATATAATGGGGTAAATGATGGAAAAGTTAATCGTCGGGAAATCCTTAGAAACACAATTATCGGCTTTGTTAGCAACGTTACCTTCTGATGCTATAGTATCGTATATGGTGACGCGTCTTAATGAGGGGGAAGAAGCCACAATAGTTGCTTCCTCTAAGGAAACACAAATCCATACTGGTGCAAGTATGGTAAAAACATTGATTTTAGAATATGTATTTCATTTAGCGGCCCAAGAGCAGTTAGATATTAATGATACAATTGCATTGAGCCGTAGCCCTCGTGTTGAAGGTGCTGGTGCTTTGATGGAATTGGTAGGTAATCACAGCTTTAGTTATTTAGAACTTTGCCGACTAATGATGGTACTCAGTGATAATTGGGCCACTAATTTATTAATTCAGGCATTAGGTATGGCATATATTAATGCTCGTGCAGAGCAAATAGGACTAGAGCATTTGAAATCAATCGTATGATGATGGACTTTAAGGCTGTAGAAGAAAATCGGGAAAACTATATTACCGCTTTAGATATGGCTAAATTATTACACCATATATATGAATTGCGTCAGAACGTATATGGTCATGAGATGTGGAATATTTTAGGTCGTCAGCAATATAGAGATATTTTGCCATTTCATTGGGGCGAAGATGTGGTATTCCATCATAAAACGGGATCACTAGATTGTGTTGAGCATGATGCGGGTATTATAGAAACGATGAATGGGGACTTTTGTTTTGTATTGTTGATGAGCCGTTTACGCAATGATGTAGCAAAACAATTAGGAGCTCAAATGGGGCTCATTATGAAAGAATTTGTAGAGGATGCATTACCATGATGGATAAACGTACTTTGCTTAAGCTCGTGGTATTAGCCTTTGGAGCAAGTATACTATTACTTGTCTTTGGGTATACAAGTGGGCCTAAGATTGTTGATGAGCATACCATACGATATGTATTGGAGCAAGAACCATCAACATTAGATCCGGCTAAGTCTAGTACCTCGCCAGAGGCAACCGTTCAGTTACAGTTGTTCGATGGTTTAGTTCGTTTAGATGATAAGGCGAACCAGAGGCTGCACTAGCTAAGAGTTGGACCGTGTCAGATGATGGCACACGATATACATTCCATTTACGACCTAATTTGAAATGGTCGAATGGAGAGCCTTTAACAGCACATGACTTTGAATATGCTTGGAAAAGAACGTTGGATCCAAGCACCGGTGCTGATAGTGCATATATGTTATATGTGCTTAAAAATGGGGAAGCTTTCAATAATGAAAAAGCAGATAGAGATGATGTTGGTGTAGAGGCAATCGATGATGATACATTGGTGGTTACCTTAGAACAACCAACTGCATATTTCTTAAAATTGTTAGCATCTCATGGGTATTACCCTGTTAATAAAAAGGTTGTAGAGGCAAATGAAAATTGGGCTAATGATGCAGAAACACTAGTTTCTAATGGTCCATTTAAGCTATTGGGCTGGCAACATAATGGGGAAATGAATTTTGTAAAAAATGAACACTATTGGGATGCTGATGAAGTTGTAACAAAAACGATGAATTGGCCGATTAGTGAATCTCAAAGTACACGCCTCACCCTTGTCGAAGGGGGCGAAGCGGACATGATGGTAGAACCTCCTGTAGCAGATCAACAACGGTTAGAAGAAGCTGGTTTATTGCACATAGGCCCTATGCTTGGTAACTATTATTACCTATTTAATGTGAAAGCAGAACCTTTTACCAATCCTGATGTACGTAAAGCATTCTCCATGGTCATTAATCGTAAGGAAATTGTAAAGAACATCGTAAAAGGTGGTAAGGAAGAAGCTTATGCATTTGTTCCATATGGCATGCTTGAAAGCAATGGTACAGAGGATTTCCGTGAAACTGGTAGTTATCTTGTATATGAAGATGTAGAGCAAGCTAAGGAATTGATAAAAGAGGCTGGCTATGATGAAAATCACCCATTACCACCAATTACGATTTTGTATAATACTAGCGAAATGCATAAAGCAATTGCAGAAGCTATTCAAGCAACTTGGCACAAAGCATTTGGCGCTGATGTGCGCTTGCAAAATCAAGAGACAAAGGTATTCCTTGCTAATCGTGAGGCTGGTAAATACCAAGTGGCTCGTGCATCTTGGGTTGCAGATTATGGTGATCCACAAAACTTCTTGGAAGTGTTCTCCGCAGAGGATAATGACAGTCAGTACCATAATGAAGATTATAATGAGTTAATTGCTCAAATTCGTAGCACTCCAGATGGTGCAAGACGGGATGCGTTGATGCATAAGGCGGAACAAATGATTTTTGATGAGTCCTTAGTTATGCCGTTGTATTTTACAACGCAACCATATGTTTCTAATGGAACGATTCAAAATTATTTCTGGACTGTACTTGGTCAAGTAGACTTTAAAAAAGCATATAAATAAGATACACTAAAGACGTACAAACAGTACGTCTTTTTTGTATGCTTATATTCACCTGAGTGAATAGTGATATATTTTGTGAGGGCTTATGGAGTGGAAATATCCAACGTGTTTAAAAAGTGGAATGACCATTGGATGTATAGCACCTGCTAGTAGCAGTGATGAATCCTTGAACACGATACAACAGATATGTAGTGAACATGGTTATAACATTATATTTGGGAGAATCCTGTTATCGTACTGGCCTGTATGGAGGCAGTCCGGAGGAACAATCGGAAGAATTTGAATGGATGATGACTAAGGCGCCTTGTGATGCGGTGTTAGCTTTACGAGGTGGCTATGGAACGATGCGATACGTAGATCGCATTGATTATGATGCTATACGTAAATACGGAAAACCTTTATAGGCTATAGCGACTGTACAGCATTACATATGGCTATTAACCGATATAGTCGTCTCGTTACCTATCATGGACCGATGGGTGTAGATTTTACAAAGGCACGGACGCAGGATATAGCCCATCTATTTGAAGCGTTAGAGGGGCGTTTGCGTGTTATAGAGCCATTACCGGAGCCACCGAGAGGGGCTATTGGTACAGAACTAGGGGACGGCATATTGCGCGGTGGCAATATGACTATGCTTTCCATGCTGTGTGGCACACCTTATTTCTTAGAGGATGATAGCATAGAGGATACGATTTTATTTTTAGAGGATATAGGCGAAGCTCCATACAAATTAGATCGTATACTACAACAGTGGCGATTATCCGGTTTGTTAAGCCGCATAAAAGGATTGATGCTTGGTACCTTTACAGACTGTAAAGGCGATGAGGATGAAGCAGATTATGACATCGGTTATGAAGTACTGCGATATATGGAAGAGAATCGCAAGCGTCATTTACCAGATCCATTTGTATGTTATGTACCCACGGGGCATGGTACGCCACATCAAACATTGCCTCTAGGGGGGCATGTTCATTTTCGATATATTTCTAATACAATTGTATTATCGCCTTATACAAAGTAACATAAATCATAAGATGCATGAGGAAAAATCTATGAATTTAAAGGAAAGGGAGGCTCAAGCGTGTACCATAATTGATGGTATGCAAGATGAGTTGAAATCGATTTCCCTATTTTTACATAATAATCCAGAACTGGGGCAACAAGAGGTACTGGCTGTAGACAAAATTAGTCAATATATGATGGACAATGGTTTTGATACGACCGTAGGTCTAACAGAACGTTTAGAGTTACGGACTGCCATGAGATGTGATATTGGTACAAATCGTTTACATAAAATAGCTTTTTTAGGTGAATATGATGCTTTGCCAGAATTGGGTCACGGTTGTGGTCATAATTTGATTGCTATTATGAGCATGGGGGCCGCTATTGCCTTTAGTCAAACATCACGCGAGACATGGGGGACAACCTTTTTTGGTTGTCCTGCAGAGGAAACAATTGGCGGTAAGGTATATATGGCTGAAGAAGGCTTATTTAATGGCTATGATGGGGCTTTGATTATACATCCAGGCGGTGAAAATGAAGTGGGTGGGACGTCATTGGCAACGCATCCATTAGAGGTTACTTTTCGTGGTAGATCCTGCCATATTGCATCATTAACTGATTCTGGTATCAATGCATTAGACTGTGCGGTTGATCTATATCAATCTATTAAACAAATGAAAACTAATACCTTTCCTAAGGGGGCTATAGTAGGAGCTGTCTTTACACAAGCTGGCACCGCGCCTAATGTAGTGACCGATAAGGCTACATTACGAATGACAGTGCGTGGCGCTACTGTATCTGATTTAGAAGATATTATTTTACCAGCTATTAAAGCAGATGCTAATCGTATTGCTACAAGCTATGGTGCTACCGTGGATATGCATCATTATGAACCTTTATTTAAGGATATGAGGCAAGATGAACGTTTATTATCCTTGTTTGATGAGGTGATGACTGAGTTTGGTGAAAGCCCACGCCAAATTACCACCAGATGAGGCCGATGGCAGCACGGATGTGGGCAAATGTATCCTATGAAGTGCCAACGGCTCAGCCGACATTGACGATTGGAAATCAGTTAGAAGCACATACGCCTGAGTTTGCTTGTGCAGCAGGTTCTGAGTATGGATTGAACCAAGCTATTAAGGGGGCTAAGATTATGGCTGTTGTTGCCTTGCGTTATGCAGAAGCATTAGAAGCGTAAATTTTGACATATTTAGTGTAATCAAGGTACAATAAATATATTAATTAGTGTGAACTAAGCCGTCTTAAGCAAGACGGCTTTTATTCCGATGGAGATAGATGATGAGTGTATTAACGGTATCCCATGTAACGCATGGCTTTGGGGCACGACAAATATTAGATGATGCATCGTTCCGACTGTTAAAGGGCGAACATGTAGGCTTGATAGGTGCGAATGGTGAAGGTAAGTCTACGTTTTTAAATATCATTACAGGAAAACTACCTCCTGATGAAGGTAAAATTGAGTGGTCCAATCAAGTGACCGTGGGCTATTTAGATCAACATGCGGTCCTTGAAAAGGGCATGACCATTCGTAATGTATTGCAACGTGCTTTTGATGATTTATACATTATGGAAGAGAAATATCAACGATGCGTATAGTAAAATGGGTGATGTTTCAGAAGATGAAATGAATCGTCTCTTAGAGCAAGTTGGTGAATGGCAAGAAATTCTAGAGCAACGTGGGATTCTACGAGATTGATGCGGTTATTGAAAGAACCGCACAAGGATTGGGCCTTATGGATATTGGTTTAGAACGAGATGTATCTGAGCTAAGTGGTGGTCAACGTACAAAGGTTTTGCTGACGAAACTATTACTTGAAAAACCGACCATATTACTACTAGACGAACCGACGAACTATTTGGATGTAGAACATATTCATTGGTTGCAAAACTATTTACAAAATTACGAGAATGCTTTTATCTTAATTTCTCATGATATGGAGTTTTTAAACTCTGTGGTCAATGTAATCTACCATATTGAGCAGGCTGTCCTTACTCGATATACTGGGGATTATCATCAATTCCAAGCCGCCTATGAGGTTCAGAAGGCACAGGCTCGCAAGGCTTATGAGCGCCAACAGCAAGAAATTGAGCGTATGGAGGATTTTATTCAACGCAATAAGGCGCGTGTAGCTACCCGCGGTATGGCAAATTCTCGTGCTAAACGATTAGAAAAAATGGAAATTCTTGAAAAACCAAAGGAGTATATCAAACCATCTTTTGGATTTAAAGAAGGCCGTACACCTAGTCGCTTTTATCGTAGAAGCCTTTGGACTTGAAATTGGCTATGATGAACCGTTAACTAGACCGGTGGACTTTCAAATTGAACGCAATAAAAAAATTGCCATTCGCGGTGTCAATGGTTTAGGGAAAACAACCTTATTAAAGACTATTTTAGGTTTATTAAAACCGGTGAGTGGTGAATTAACAAAAGGTGATTTTCTTGAGGTTGGTTATTTTGCTCAAGAGGATGCACCATCTAACTCAGAAACTGCATTAGACTATATTTGGAATGAATACCCCGCTATGACAAATGCGGAGGTTCGTGCAGCACTGGCGCGTTGCGGTTTGTCAAATGAACATATTACATCTCAAATGCGCGTTTTATCCGGTGGTGAAAATGCGAAGGTAAGACTCTGTAAATTAATGCAGAAAAAATACAATGTTCTCGTTCTTGATGAACCGACAAATCATTTAGACATACACGCAAAAGATGAATTAGCACGAGCGTTGCGTGACTTTAAAGGCACCATTGTTCTCGTCAGTCATGAACCAGAATTTTATGAAAGTTGGATCACCGATATTTGGAATATAGAGGATTGGACAACGAAAATCGTTTAGGAGGGCCTATGAATCAACTTGCTAAAGAAGGGATAGAACAGTTTTTGCGCGCTCTATCCGTTGATACAAAGGCGCCAGAATTAGAAAAAACACCAATCCGTGTAGCCGAATTATATGAAGAGCTATTTTCTGGTGTAGGTAAAGATACAAAGGAGTTATGGGGAGAGCTGTTTTCTACGGATTATAATGGCTTAGTAGCTGTTACAGACATTCCGTTCTACTCCATGTGTGAACATCATCTATTGCCATTTTTTGGCACTGTAGATGTAATATATCAACCACATAGTGGTTGTGTAGCTGGCTTAAGTAAGTTTAATGATGTAATAACGGTATTAAGTAGAAAACCACAATTACAAGAACGATTGACTCGGGAAATAGCTGATGCTATCGAACGAGATTTATCGGCAGAAGGTGTTTTTGTACGTCTTAAAGCAACACAATTATGTATGTTGATGAAGGGGACTTTGCAACAAGGCTCGCAAGTGGTAACCATAGAAAGCAGAGGCTTATTAAAGGAGGCTGGATCTTTGCGAGACGAAGCATTGGCTATGTTAGGAGGCACAAATGTATAAACGTAGACAATATACTTGGAGTGATGGAAAATCATTACGCTTATTTGACCATACATTGATTATGGGGATTTTAAATGGTACGCCAGACTCTTTCTCTGATGGTGGATTGCATAATACACCCGAATCAGCGGCAGAGTGGACACGTCAAATGATTCTTGATGGGGCTGATGTGATTGATTTAGGTGTTGAATCAACGCGACCTGGATGCACACCATTGACAGCAGATGAAGAAATTGAACGCCTTAGTGTATTGATTGATCCTGTATTAGAGGCATCTACTGTACCTGTATCCATTGATACGTATCACGCTAAAACAGCTGATTATGCATTCTCTAAAGGAGCGCATATTTTAAATGATGTATGGGGATTACATTATGATCCAGATATGGCGGCCGTAGCTGCAAAACATCGCGTGCCGATTATCATTATGCACAACAGCAATGATACAAATTACGATGATATCATTGAAGATATGAAAGCCTATTTCTTCTCTGCTGTTGATAAAGCTTTAAAAGAAGGAGTACAACCACAAAATATTTGGCTTGATCCAGGTATTGGTTTCGGGAAAACAGAGGAACAAAATATTGAGGTTTTACAACGTTTAGGTGAAATTACAGCTTATGAATACCCTGTATTGTTAGCACCTAGTCGAAAGCGCTTTATTGGCTCCATGCTTGGTGGACTTCCTCCAGAAGAACGTGATGAAGGTACTGTAGCAGCTTGTATTACAGGAGTTTCCAAGGTGTTGATATGGTTCGTGTGCACAATGTATTAATGCATAAACGTGCTCTTGTTGTAGCGGATGGTCTACTTCGCGGCGAATAAGGGGTTTACTATGGATAAGATCGTATTAAAAAACATGGCTTTTTACGGATATCATGGTAATTTAGAGTCTGAAAAATCTCAAGGGCAACGCTTCTTCGTAGATGTGGAGATTAAAACTGATTTAACAAAGCCTGGTCAAACCGATGTTTTGGAGGACTCCATCAATTATGTTGAGGTTTATGATATGGTGGCCTCTATTATGACTGGTGAAAGTTGCAATTTACTTGAACATATTGGGGCATTAATTGCAGATTCACTCTACCAACATTTTCAAGGAATTATTGGTTTAAGCGTAGCCGTTCGCAAACCATCGGTACCTATTGCCGGTGTATTAGATTATGTAGAGGTTGTAACGACTCGAGGTCAAATTTAATGTACACATACTATATTAGTGTAGGTTCTAATATAGGGAATCGCCGTCAGTTTATTATGGGCGCATATGATTCGCTTTCAATACATCCTCAAGTTCATAGGATTACTAGTTCCTCCGTTATGGAGACAGAACCTTGGGGCTATACAGAACAAGATGTGTTTTTAAACGCTGTTTGGCGTGTATCTAGCTCATTAGAACCTCACGATTTACTCGATGTCTTACAGTCATTAGAATGTGAGGCTCAACGTAAGAGGGATATTCATTGGGGACCAAGAACACTTGATTTGGATATTGTATATGCCCTATCGGATGATGGTGCGTGTATGTATATCAATGATGCTCGATTAGTGATTCCTCATCCCTATTTTTGGGATAGACTATTTGTTTTAGAGCCCTTGATGGAGCTAGATAAAGCGTTTACATATAATGGGGAATCCATAGGTGATAGGATTCAAACACTAAAGAAATAATATAAGATGTGTATTCATAAGGGGTTAAGATGAATGCAAAACGACTGGGATTTATCTTTATTGCCATTCTTCTAATGGGGTTATCTTATTGGGCGATGTCGATGGTTAATAATGATGTAAAGTCTGTTAAGGTAGATCCTGAACAGCATACTTTGATGGTTATATCAAATGATGCAGTTATATCTAAACGTATATTAGGAATGAAACAAATCGGTGATGACGTATACTTTTTAGGCTATGAAGGCTATGGTATTTATAATGTAAAAGAAAATACTATTCGTCTCAATGCAATCCAATTTAAAGGTAACCATATTGAGCCAGGGCAATTAAAAAATTATCATAAAGGTGTACGTCACGTAGAAACTGTAGCGAACTTTCAAGATTTTTCTGCTGATGAACAACGTAACTTTTCAGATTTGCTCAATGCTACTGATAAAGGAGCTCATTATATAAAGCCTTATTACCAATCTGGTTATGAATCTTCGCTCATCGATTTAGATAAGAAATTTTTTATTACTAATAATGTAAAGTCTCTTAAGCAAGGTGATTCAAAATTATATATTTTAGATGGCTCTGGATTTATCATTATTGATCGGTCAAAACAAGAAATTCAGGGATACTTTAACACTCGTATTCTAGGAGAGGGTACGAAAGGTGTTCCTGATAGCTTGAAAGGTCATTATGGATCACAATTTATACGGATTTATGCATTAAATAAGATAGAACCAGATGACTTATCTATTTTGTGGAATTTACGTAAACAATATTTAGAAAAGAATAAAATTGATGTACAGGAACAAAATCTATTTCCTCTGGAATTAATTGATGTACATCAGTAGGAGGTACACATGCTTTGGTCTATTATCGTTGGTGGTTTTATTGGTTTCGTAGCAGGACGTATTACTAAGAAAGCGAAAAGCATGGGAATTATTCTTCGTGTTGTAGCAGGTTTAGTTGGGGCCTCTGTGGGTCAAGCTTTACTTGGTACCTGGGGACCTAGTCTTGCTGGTATGGCCTTTAATTCCATCCATTGTAGGTGCAGTTATCGTTATTGCTGTAGTGAGTTTCTTTTTTGGAAGGGACTAACAATATATTTAAAAAAAGGACTATTATAGTAAGTGGCTATAATAGTCCTTTCAATTATTTATAAACCAAATGGTATTGAGGAGGCCCTTTATGAAATTACGTAAAGTAGGTATTATCGGAACTGGACATGTAGGCTCGCATGTAGCCTTTTCTTTAGCTTTGCAAGGCGAAGTTGATGAGTTATATATGATGGATATTGATGAAAAGAAAGGCTAAAGCACAGGCTATGGATGTTAATGATGCGGTTAGTTATATCACCCTCATCGTGTAACGGCTACATCTGGTCCGATTGAAGAATGTGGTGATTGTGATATTCTTGTTTTTAGTGCGGGTCCACTACCTAATTTATATCAAGATCGCCTAGAAAGCCTTGGTGATACAATCGCAGTGCTAAAGGATGTTATTCCTCGAATTAAAGCATCTGGATTTAAGGGCTTTATTATTTCTATATCTAATCCAGCAGATGTAGTGGCTACGTATTTATGTAAACATTTAGATTGGAATCCAAAGCGCATTATTTCGTCAGGTACAGCGCTAGATTCTGCAAGATTGCAAAAAGAGTTAGCTCATATATTCGATATTAGCAATCGAACTATTACTGCTTATTGCATGGGTGAGCATGGCGCAAGTGCTATGGTGCCATGGTCCCATGTGTATGTACAAGGCAAGCCGTTAGTAGAATTGCAAAAAGAATTGCCTCATAGATTTCCAGAACTAGATCATAAACAAGTTTTAGATGATGTTAAAATTGGTGGATATCATGTGTTGGCAGGCAAAGGCTCTACGGAATTTGGTATAGCAAGTGCCACCACAGAGTTAATTCGCTCTGTATTCCATGATGAGAAAAAAGTATTGCCATGTTCTTGTTATTTAGATGGTCAATACGGGGAAACAGGCGTTTTTGCATCCACACCTGCTGTCATTGGCAAGGATGGCATAGAAGATGTTCTTGAATTACAAATGACAGAGGATGAATTGGTTTTATTTAAGAAATCCTGTGCGGTTATTAGAGAATATGCAAAAAAAGCAGAAACTATGTAATGTATCTTAAATATATTTTAAAATAAATCTACTTTTATACAATTTTCTACCTATAATTTCCTAGGGGTTCTGTGGTATAATTTGTTATTATGTATATAGTTAATACTATTTTTGGGGGCGCTGCATGAAACAATCTGAACATCGTGAAAAACCGATAAAGCGTAGACGGGTGCAACGAAATCGACGCGCTGAAGATCGTAAGATTGTCATTATGTGGGTGAAAGCGCATTGCAGTTGCAGTAATGGTTATGCTTTTACTTGGACAAGCATATCGCTTAGTAGCTATATATCAAGAAAAACAACATATTGAACAACAATTGCAAGAATTGCAACAAAAGAAATGATGAATTAGAACAAGAAAAAGCAAAGCTACAAGATCCTAAGAATATTGAAAATGTAGCACGTGAGCAATTAGGCCTCGTTAAACCGGGTGAAGTGCCATATGTAAAATGATCTTGTCATCATTGGTGTAGTTTTAGTTTATATTTTGAGGTTTTATTAGGAGGTTGCATGGCAATCGAAGTTGGTAGCGTTTTAAACGGTACAGTTTCCGGTATTACAAAGTTTGGTGCTTTTATCGATTTAGGTGATAAACAAACAGGTTTAGTTCATATTTCAGAAGTAGCTCATGGCTATGTAGAGGATATTAACGATGTACTAAAAGTACAAGATGCAGTGAAGGTAAAGGTCTTATCTGTAGATGGTAGTAAAATTGGTCTTTCCATTCGTCAAACTCAAGAAAAACCACAAGTAGAGGAACGCCGTCCAGAGCGCCGTGTACAAAGTCGACAAAGTGCAGAGTCTTTTGAGGCAAAGATGAAATCATTCTTGCGTGATAGCAACGAGCGATTACATGATTTAAAACGTAATACAGAAGGTAAACGTGGTGGCCGTGGCGGTCGTCGCGATTAAAATAAAGAGATGGTTTCGGCCATCTCTTTGTGCATATACTTTAAAATTGTAATTATAGTGGGTAATTAATAGAGGGAATAATAAGGAGGGGCGGCTATGAAAGCTGCTATTATCGATGTAGGTTCTAATTCTATTCGATTATTACTAGGAACTTATATAGATGGTCAATGGCATAACGAACCAAAGCGGTTATGGACAACGCGATTAGGCAAACGAAATGAAGATGGATCGTTAACGACAGAATCGATGGATGCATCTTATAAAGCGTTTTCTGAAATAGCCACTCTAGCGAAAGATTATGGCGTAGACCATTGTCTTGCATTTGCAACGAGTGCCGTTCGAGAAGCATCAAATGGCATTGCGTTTATGGAGCAAGCCATGACATATTGCTCCATGACGTATCGTATCTTAAGTGGTGATGAAGAAGCAGTTTATGGATTTAAAGGCGCTTTACAAGATCGTTTAGCTGACGGATTACATTATGCAACCATTGATATTGGCGGTGGTAGTACTGAGTTGGCACTCGGTTCTAAAGATAGCATCTATTGGAGTCGTTCGTACCCTGTTGGAGCAGTACGTCTTCGCCCACTTTCAGATGAAGGCCCACAACGAGTATGGGAAGAAACTAGATTCTTATGGGACCCTATGATGATAGAGGGCACCTTTGGTGACTTTATTGGCATAGGTGGTACTATTACAACCTTGGCAGCTATTGATTTAAAAATGACAGAATATGATGGTCATAAGATTCAAGGTCATAAATTATCAAGAGAGTGTGTGGAAGGCATTATTTTACAATTGCGTTACATGAGTCGTGATGAACGTTTACATGTACCAGGACTACAGCCTGGGCGTGCAGATATTATTGTAAGTGGTGCAGAAATACTAACATCATTTATGGATGCTTATGAGGTTCCTCATATTTTTGTGAGTGAACAAGATGGGATGGAAGCATTGCAACAAGAATTGTTTGAAGGTCATGATGAGCCAACACAGTAAAACTACTCCAAAAGTAATTAAACAACTACATAGAACTGTTAATAAAACCTTAAAAGATGCTAATTTATTTCCTAAGGAAGCACGTGTTTTGATTGCTTGCTCCGGTGGTCCAGATTCTATGGTCTTGCTAGATGTATTGCAATATTTAAATTATCATAGGAAAGCCCAGTGGACTATCGGCGTTACAACTATAGATCATTGCATTCGCAGTGAAGGTGCTAGTGAATTACAGCTAGTGGAAACTATTGTAAGGAGAGAAATATACCTTTCTGGGGGATAAAAAGGGATGTTCCTGCTATAGCTAGGGCGCGAAAAGAGTCTGTAGAGACCATTGGTCGTTATGAGCGTTATGCGTGGTTTAATCAATTAGCAGAACGTGAAGGCTATGATTATATCGTTACCGCTCATCATAAGGATGATCAAGCGGAAACTATTTTGGCACATATACTGCGTGGAACGGGGGTTAAAGGCCTTACAGGAATGATTGTGGTGAGTCATGATTATATGGTTCCCGTTGTTCGACCATTATTAGAAGTGACAAAATCTGAAATATTGGAATATGCTCAATTACAGAGAATTGTTTATTGTATAGACGGTTCTAATGAGGATGTACAATATAATCGTAATCGCATACGCCATGAAGTGATTCCTGTCTTACAAACAATAAATCCCAATGTAGTAGATGCACTATGTCGACTAGGAAATATTGCTCATGTTGATGAGGCTTATATATATGGTGAAAGTAGACGTTTATTTTCACAACTAGTGATGCTGACTCCATATGGATATACTGTGTCACGACGTGCTATGAGAGCATTGCCACTAGCTATGCAACGTAGACTGTGGCAGTTGATGATTACTAGTGTGTCACTGTCCTTGTTACATCAAGAGCAACTAGAGCATATTGTGAAATCAGGAGAACCCAAAACTTTCACCATTCAAAAAGTTACAATTAACGCACAATGTGATACAATACATGTATATTGCGAACATTAGATATAGAGCCGGGAGGTCTTTATATGCATCAAGATGTAAAAGAGATTTTATATACTCAAGAACAATTAGCGTCTCGTATTCGTGAATTAGGCGCTACCATCAGCAAAGATTACGCAAACGATTCTGTTGTACTTGTAGGTGTATTGAAGGGTGCTATTGTTTTCTTTACTGATTTAGCACGTACTATCGATAACACCGTAGATGTATCCTTTGATTTTATTTCTTGTTCTAGCTATGGAGATGGCACAACCAGTACTGGTGTAGTGCGAATTTTAAAAGATTTGGATCGTTCCGTAGAAGGCAAGCATGTATTAGTCGTAGAGGATATTGTAGATACTGGTACGACACTTCACTATTTATTAGATAATTTAAAAGCACGCGGTGCTAAGAGTGTTCGTCTTGTGGCGCTTCTTAATAAGCCAGAGCGTCGTAAAATGGACGTTGATGTCGATTATGTGGGCTTTACTGTGCCAGACTACTTTGTTGTTGGTTATGGTTTAGACTATGCTGAACGATATCGTCAATTACCGTATATTGGTATTTTGAAAGAATCAGTTTATCAATAAACGACAAATATATGTTAAACCTAAATAATGGCGAGTGTTTGTTCGTCTTTTATGGTATAATATAATAATGCATATCATTATGCATTCAAATTAAATAGATTATACATTACATGTGAAAGGAGTAATTTTTTGAGTCAATTTAGTAAAAAACTCGTCCTTTACTTACTTATCATTGCAATTGCCGTTTTCGCTATAGATTCACTTGCAGGGCAAAACAATAATAAAGCCGAAATGAGTTATACCGGTTTTGTACAACAGGTACAACAAAAAAAGGTTGAGTCTGTAACGATAACAAATGACCATGGTATCAAGGGGAAATTAAAAAATGGTACGGATTTTGTATCCTATGCACCATCTGATGATACATTGATTAAAACCTTGACAGATAATGGTGTTGAAATTACAGCAGCACCACCAGAACAACCTTCTTGGTGGGTAAGCCTATTAGGTTCTGCTATTCCAATTATTATCCTAGTGGTTGTATTCTTTTTCATCATGCAACAAACCCAAGGTGGTGGTGGTCGCGTGATGAACTTGGCAAAAGCCGTGCTAAGATGATGGGCGACGGAAATGTAAAGGTTAAATTTAACGATGTAGCTGGTGCCGAAGAGGCAAAACAAGAATTGACTGAGGTCGTAGAATTCTTGAAGGATCCAGGTAAATTTACAAGCATTGGTGCTACTATTCCTAAAGGGGTATTATTAGCAGGACCTCCAGGTACAGGGAAGACTTTGTTAGCAAAGGCTGTAGCTGGCGAAGCTGGTGTTCCATTCTTTACCATTTCCGGTTCAGATTTCGTAGAAATGTTTGTCGGTGTCGGCGCATCTCGTGTGCGTGACCTCTTTGGTCAAGCGAAAAAGAATGCACCATGTATCATTTTTATTGATGAAATTGATGCGGTAGGCCGTCAACGTGGTGCGGGCCTTGGTGGTGGTCACGATGAACGTGAACAAACATTAAACCAATTGCTCGTAGAAATGGATGGCTTTAGTGCCAATGAAGGTATTATTACCCTTGCTGCAACCAATAGACCAGATATTTTAGATCCCGCGTTGTTGCGTCCAGGTCGCTTTGATAGACAAGTTGTTGTTGGCCGACCAGATCTTCGCGGTCGTGAAGCAATTCTTAAGGTTCATGCACGCAATAAACCGATGGCCGATGATGTGGACTTAAAAACAATTGCGAAAAAGACACCTGGTTTTACCGGTGCTGACTTGAGCAATTTGTTGAATGAAGCAGCCTTATTGGCAGCTCGTTTAAATAAAAAAATCATCACTATGGCTGAACTAGAAGAAGCTAGTGAAAAGGTTAGCATGGGTCCAGAACGCCGTAGTCATATTGTTAGCGAAAAAGATCGCAAATTGACTGCTTATCATGAATCTGGTCATGCTATTGTGGCACATTTGTTGCCACATGCAAATCCTGTTCATAAGGTAACGATTATTCCTCGTGGCTATGCCGGTGGATATACAATGATGTTACCTAAGGAGGAACATGATTATAAAACAAAAGCTCAATTATTAGCTGATATACGCGTTTCTTTAGGTGGTCGTATTGCAGAGGCTCTTGTACTAGGTGATATTAGTACTGGTGCATCTGGGGACTTACAAACTGTAACAAGTACAGCGCGCTCCATGGTAATGCGTTGGGGCATGAGTGATACATTGGGACCAATCGTATTTGGTGAACAACAAGAACAAGTATTCCTTGGAAAAAATATCGGTCATGAACGCAACTTCAGTGAAGAAGTGGCAAGTAAAATCGATGTTGAGGTTCATCAGATTGTAGATGAAGCATATCGTGATGTAGAAAAATTGTTAACAGACAATATGGATTTCTTACATAACATGGCCAATGCCTTATTAGAAGAAGAAACAATTGATTCAACAGCAGTTGAAAACCTTCATAAATACGGTACTACTAAGGCTCCTGTCGAAACAGAAGATACAAACGTAGAGTCCGTGGAAGCAGTTACTAGTGCACCTGAATTTATGAATGAAACAAAAATTGATTCTACTGAATCTGATGTACAATCTTAATAGATAATCAAAAGAGGCTACCTTGCGGTGAATCTGCTAAAATGTGTATGCCAAATCTTTTATTGTCCATCAGAAGCATGGCTCGTGGCCATCAATTCTTGAGTTCGTATGATTCTTAGCGTTTGTGAAGATATCTTTTGAGCTAGTACATTTGGAATTGCCACACCAACGGCAATAGCTACAATAGATAGAATACCAGTAGTACCCGTTTTGAGCCATATACAATAGATCCTGATTCATTTAACTGAGTTTGATGTGTAATATATCAAATAGAAAATCGATATAGCAAAAATACCCGGGCATGAGTGCAATGGCGGATGGGACAACCAGTACCGGTCCTGATGTTCGAAGCCAAGAGGATAGTTTGACAAAGATGATGCTCATTGTAGCTGCACCCAATGAAGGTGGCACCAGGAAGAGAAAATCCATAATGTACAAAGCATGAGATTTCGTACACTGACGCAGACGACACCGCCCTAGATCCAATATAGAATAATGAGACGTATAGGTGCATTGAAGAGGACAGCAAAGGATGCAGCGGACATAAATGAACCAATCATCTGTTCAATAGTGAAAAAAATATGAGGCTTTAATATCTACAAAAGCTAAAGGCAGGCACATGGACTAAAATAAAGCGCCATCGCCATGCCGAGTGTCATACTACCCACGATGAGAAGTGTACGAATCGCCCTTGTTATACCCGGATAAAGATATGGTTGTTTATAGTATCGATAACAGAATTGATAAGAGGTACACCAGGGAATCATGAAGAGTGTACAACAGACGAGTACATATAACAGTGAACCTAGTTCAATGATGGAGGTAGAAACCATAAGCTATAAACATAGCTGTAAATGAACCCGATAGCGCTATACTAAATATTCATTAAAAATCTAGTGTGCTGAGATAAGCCCTCGTAAAAATATCCACATAATGAACAGATAAATGTAACTACTAATGCAATAATATCGCACTGCTAAATAAGAATGCTAAACCCAGATGAACCTAGTGCGCAAGCAATACCTTTTTATCCCAGACTGGATAGACAGGGAATCGTTTGTTGAAGTTTCGTTACTCAAACAGTTTCATAGGTAGTCAATGAATAATGACGCTCAAAAGCTCGCCAGGTTAATTTAGAAACTGCATTAATCATAGCCATATTAGGAATGTGGACTCGGTGTTTTTCTGAAATACTGTTATAGATCGTTCTTCATGAAAAGATATTAATCATAATAGTGGTATAACTAATGTGGATATTTAAGATAATTGATGAGGTATGCCCCATAAATGTAGCAGCTTGTTGAAATTTCTGAGTACTATTCGTCCCTGTATCAGCACCGCACTCCATCAATAGTTTTAGCAATATTTCAATAAGACATCCAGTTTTTCGATGGATATGGATAAAAGGTGTCTCTAGGACCTCGTTTTTTTCTCTGCTAATGTGAACTGTTTCATAGATACTCCATAGATACTCCTTAGAATTATCATAGTATATTCATTATACTATTAATGGATTATAATATCATTCATAAATCTATTTGTCTACCTTAGGGGGTATTAAAAATCAAATAACTTGCATTTTTTTGAATGATTATTTATAAAATTGATAAATAACACTTGCATTTTCAGGGGTCCACTTGTACAATCGAATTGTAAACCGACATGAGAAGGGGGCCTTATTATGCGTGATGAAGTATTAGAATTTTTACGACAGAATCAAGGCGGTTTTGTATCGGGGCAAGATATGTCAGAGGCATGTCATGTGTCTCGGACTGCCATTTGGAAGCATATAAAAGCACTACGACAAAAGGGCTATAAAATTGAGTCCTATACAAAGCGTGGATATCGTTTGTTGGAGGAGCCGGATTTGTTAAGCCCATTAGCGATGAAACAAATATTAAATACCGATGTATTTGGTAAACGATATGTATATATGGATACTACTGAGTCTACTAATTTAGAGGCTCGTCGATTAGCACAACAAGGTGCCGAGGAAGGTACTGTTGTTGTTACAGAGGAACAAGCTGCAGGACGAGGTCGTTTGTCTCGTGGTTGGTATTCTCCGTTTGGAAAAGGTCTCTGGTTTAGTCTTATTCTACGTCCTGACTTTCCTCCTGCTGAGGCTCCTAAATGTACATTGATGGCTGCTGTAGCATTGACAAAAGCCTTTCATAAAATGGGGCTTACAGATGCTGGTATTAAATGGCCTAATGATATTTTGGTCAATGGTCGTAAATTGGTAGGTATCTTAACAGAAATGTCCGGATCAATGGAAGAGATTTCTCATATTGTGATGGGGATTGGTGTTAATATTAAAATTAAACAAGAGGAATTACCTGAAGAAATTAAACAAATTGCTACATCACTCTTGATGGAAGGAATCGAAATCGAACGGACAGAAGCTTTCAAAATCATCTTAGAAGAATTAGAACATCAATATTACGAAGTGTTGGATAGCGGATTTGATGATACTTTGAATGAGTGGCGTAAGTTAAGTGTAACTTTAAATCAAGAAATTGAGGTTAGAGCGCCAGGTAATACATATGAAGGGGTGGCTACTGATATTGATAATGATGGTAATTTATTGGTAAAAACATCCACAGGGGATATTAAGAGGGTTGTTGCTGGTGACGTTTCTATACGGCCACGAAAATAGGAGGAATGCATGTTATTAGTAATTGATGTGGGAAACACCAATATTGTTCTCGGTGTATATGACGATAAGGATCTTGTGGGACACTGGAGAATTTCTACGGATCGCGTGCGAACCACGGACGAATATGGCATGTTGATGATGAATCTATTTTTTCATGATCGCAAGGTTAATGCAAAGGATATTACGGATATCATAATTTCCTCTGTAGTACCTCCGATGATGCCTACGCTTGAACGGGTATGTTTACGTTATTTTAATGTAAATCCAATTATCGTAGGACCTGGTACAAACAGGTATTGCTATTAAATATGATAATCCGCGCGAAGTAGGGGCTGACCGCATTGTAAATGCAGTAGCAGCTAATGCAGTATATAAAGGCCCATTAATTATCATTGATTTTGGTACTGCTACAACCTATTGTGCAGTCTTAGGTAATGGTGATTATATTGGTGGTGTTATTACACCAGGGGTAACAATTTCAGCAGAGGCACTATTCCAACGAGCTGCCAAATTACCGCGTATTGAAGTAAAGGATCCTGGACAGGTGATTAATCGTAATACCGTATCCTCCATGCAATCTGGTATGTTTTATGGCTATGTTGGGCAAGTAGAGGGCTTGGTGTCTCGTATGAAAGCCGAAATGGGCGGCGATGTAACAGTTGTAGCAACAGGCGGTTTGGCACAACTTATTAGTAGTGCTACCGACTGCATTGATCATGTAGAACCGATGCTTACTCTAGAAGGTCTTCGCCTCATTTACGAACGAAATAAATAATGGTACTATAATAGAGTTAGTTGTAATTATAGTGTACATAACAGGTACGGCTTAGGCTGTACCTGTTTTATTAGGTGAATCATAATGAAAGAAACATGGGCTATTGGTAATGTACCCATTCATGGTAAGGCTATTTTAGCACCTATGGCAGGGGTTAGTGATATTGCATACCGATTATTAGCCAAAGAACATGGCGCATCCATGGTTTGTACCGAGATGGTTAGTGCTATGGGCATAAAATATAAAAATGAACGCACTCATGAATTGTTACGTATGGAAGAAGTTGAACATCCCGTATCAATGCAGATTTTTGGTTCAAATCCAGAAGCAATAGCATTGGGCGCGAAGGTGGTAGCAGATGCTGGTGCAGATATTGTAGATATCAACATGGGATGTCCTGTTAAAAAGGTCGTTTCTAGCGGTGATGGTTCTGCGTTAATGAAAACTCCAGATCTGGCTGCTCGTGTGGCTGAGGCTGCTGTAAAAGCCGTAGATAAACCTGTTACGGTAAAAATGCGAATCGGTTGGGATGCGGAGCATATTAATGTAGTTGATTTTGCTAAACGCATTGAAAGTACTGGTGTTGCAGCCGTGGCTGTTCACGGTCGAACTCGGGAACAAATGTATATGGGGCATGCAGATTGGTCCTATATTAAAGCTGTGAAAGAGGAACTATCTATTCCTGTTATTGGCAATGGCGATATTTGGACACCTGAAGATGCTTTTAATATGATACAAGAAACTGGCTGTGATGCGGTGATGATTGGACGAGGTGCACAAGGGAATCCATGGATTTTTGAGCGTATTAATCAGTATTTAGCTACTGGTGAAAGTAGTCCCGCACCTACGTATGTAGAGCGAGTGGATATGTTGCTTCAGCACTTTGAACTGCTATGTCGGTATAAGGGTGATACCCTTGGCGTAAAAGAAATACGGACACATGCAGGCTGGTATATGAAGGGTATGCCTGAATCTGCGTATTGGCGAAATCGAGTAAATACAATTCATACACCTCAAAGCTTTAGAATTGAGCTTTTAAAATACCGAGAACTGTTAGAGCATTGGGCTCGCATTGACAAAAATAGGGGTTCTTAGTATAATTGATTAGAAAATTTAAAGATGCAAGATAAGGTGTCATCGTACTATGACACTTTTTCTATTATTTATATGTAGAAAGAATGGGAGAATCCATGGCAGACGTAAAAGAAACATTACTTACAGCCGAAGGTTTGAAAAAACTTGAGGATGAATTAGCATATTATAAATCTGTGCGCCGTATCGAGGTGTCACAACGTATTAAAACCGCTATTGAATATGGCGACATTAGTGAAAACTCTGAATATGATGATGCTAAAAATGAACAAGCTTTCATTGAAGGTCATATTTCTGAATTAGAAAATAAAATTAACACTGCAAAAATCATCGATGAATCCGTTAAGGGTGATGTTGTATCTGTTGGTAGCAAGGTTACTGTTTTAGATACTATGTATAATGACGAATTAGAATATGTTATTGTTGGTTCCTCTGAAGCGGATCCTTTCAACAATCGTATTTCCAATGAATCCCCTGTAGGCAAAGCTATTTTGGGTAAACGCCAGGGTGATGAAGTAGAGGTTTCCACACCAGATGGCCCTGTTACTTTTAAAGTGTTAGCAATTCAATAATTTACATTTCCAACGAAGAGGCGATAACATGAGTGAAGAAATTAAAAATGTACAAGAAGAATTAAATGATCAAATGCAAATTCGCCGCGACAAATTGGCTGAATATGAAGCTGATGGCATCTATCCCTTTGGCCAACGTTTTGTTGTTAAAGATCATGCAAAAGATATTAAAGATGACTTCTTGAACTATGAAGACCAACCTACAGTGATTGCGGGCCGTCTAATGACAATCCGTTCTCATGGTAAGACCGCATTTGCGAATATTCGTGATAAATCCGGAGATATCCAAGTGTATTTCCGTAAAGATGCATTAGGCGAGGAAAATTACAAATATGTAAAAATGCTTGATATCGGCGATATCGTAGGTATTGAAGGCCATGTATTTAGAACTCAAAAAGGTGAAATTACTATCAAAGTAAGTAAATTGACACTTTTATCTAAATCCTTGCGTCCATTACCAGAAAAATGGCATGGTCTTAAAGATACAGAACTTCGTTATCGTCAGCGTTATGTAGATTTAATCGTAAATCCAGAAGTACGCGATACATTTGTAAAACGATCCCAAATTGTTGCAAAAATTCGTGAGTACATGATGCGTGATGGCTTCATGGAGGTTGAAACTCCTATGATGCATGCTATCCCTGGTGGTGCTGCGGCTCGTCCGTTCATTACACATCACAATGCGCTTGATATTGATATCTATATGCGTATTGCACCTGAATTGTACCTTAAACGTTTAATCGTTGGTGGTATGGACCGCGTGTTCGAAATGAACCGTTGTTTCCGTAACGAAGGTATCGACAATCGTCACAATCCTGAATTTACTACTATTGAATCCTATCAAGCATATGGCGATGTAGAAGATTCTATTCGTTTAACTGAAAATCTTGTATCCTATTGTGCTCAAGAAGTACTTGGCACACAAGAAATCACATACCAAGGCACAGAAATTAATTTAACACCACCTTGGAACCGCATCACCATGTCTGAAGGTGTAAAAAAATATACTGGTGAAGACTTTGATGCAGTGACTACAGTAGAAGAAGCACGCGCTATTGCAGATCGTTTAAATGTAGAATATGCAGATAGTGATGGTATTGGTAAAATCTTGAATGCTTGTTTCGAAGATTATGTAGAAGAAAACTTGATTCAACCAACTATTGTATATGGTCATCCAAAAGAAATTTCCCCTCTTGCTAAAGCAAGTCGTGAAAATCCATTGGCTACAGAACGTTTTGAAGCATTTATCTACGGCCGCGAGTTGGCAAATGGCTTCTCCGAGTTGAATGACCCAATTGACCAAAAACAACGTTTCTTGGATCAATTGAAAGAACGTGAAGCTGGCGATGATGAAGCTCATCGTATGGATGAAGATTTTGTCAATGCTCTTGAATACGGTTTACCACCAACAGCTGGTTTAGGTATTGGTATTGACCGTCTTGTTATGTTCTTAACAGACTCTGCATCTATCCGCGATGTATTGTTATTCCCATTGATGAAACCAGAAGTATCTTCTGCACAAAATTCTGAAAATATTGAAGAATAATATATGATGTAAGTAGTACAACCGAAAACGATGAAATCGTATTTTAGTTAAGACTCATGCAAAATATTAAAACCAAGAGTAATTAAAGCTTTATACATGTTTAATAACGAGTTCTATAATAAATGTTGGGGTGATACCACTACGGTGTCACCCCAACATTTATTATAGAACCATGGTTGAGGGCTTTTTTCTGTGATTTTAAAAACATTCCTTATTAGAGTATAATAAAATAATATAGGTATATAAGGGGATAATTATGGATATATTAGCTGCAAGGCGTTCAATAGAGCAACGATTATTAAAGCAATCCGTTGCATTAATGTTGTTGGTGGCCATTAGTGGTACTATTATGGGCGTAATTACTGGTTCTAGTGCCGTACTATTAGATGGTATATTCTCATTTATCGATGTAATTATTAAAATAATGATGCTTATGACAGCAAAGTTGGTAGCGCGTGAAACTAGCAAGCGTTTCCAATTTGGGTATTGGCAATTTGAGCCTCTCGTACTCGTTGTTGAAGGTTTCTTTATACTACTAATCGTATTATACGCATTGATTAGTGGTATAGGAGATTTACTCAATGGCGGTCGCCATGTTGATTTTGGCATTGCCATTTATTATGCTATTTTCTTTACTATAGCTGATACAGCTTACTATTTTTACGTACATCGTATTAATAGAAGCTTACAATCAAATCTAATCAAGTTTGATAATGTTAGTTGGTCCGTTGATGCATGGCTAGAGGCGGCTATTCTCATAAGTTTTGTGGCTGCCCTTTTGTTAGAGGAGTACAGCGTATAGCTATTGGGCTGTTTATATTGACCCTATCGTTTTAATCGTATTAGCATTGCAAATGATTCCGTCAGTTATTAAGATTCTTATACCTTCTACAAAACAAGTTTTGGGTTGGGCCCCATCATCATTGCATGATGAAGTGCAAGAGATTATGGATCGATTCATGGAAAAATATTCATTTAAAGATTATGTAACTAGTGTGCAAGTTTATGGTAACTCACGTATTATTGAAATCGATATTTTGGTACCAAAGAATTTTCCTTACCAAACAATTGCAGAACTAGATGCAATTCGAAACGAAATTGATGGAGAACTAGGCGGTAATCCTACAGAAAAATGGGTGACTATTTCCTTTACAGGTACTCGTAAATGGATGGCTAAAGATTATCTTATCGATGAAGAAGATGATGATTAATACTATATTTTATGGTATACTTAGATGTATTAAAATACTAAATTGTACGACATGATAAAAGAGGCTGATACTATGTTAGATTTAAAATTTGTCCGAGAAAATCTCGAGCTAGTAAAACAAAATTTAGACAACCGTCATACAAAAGGTGATATTGATACTTTTGTAGATACATATGATGAACGCAAACAATTGATTCAACAAGTAGAAGAATTAAAGGCATTGCGTAACTCTGTAACAGAAGAAATCAGCCAATTAAAACGCAACAAAGAAAATGCAGATGATAAAAATTGCTGAAATGAAACGCGTTGGCGATGAAATTTCTGAGTTGGATGACCGCATTCGTGAAGTAGAGGAATCTTTGCGTAATGTAGCGTTGATGTTACCGAATATGTGTGACGCATCTGTTCCTGTTGGTGCTGATGAAGATGAAAACGTAGAACAACGCAAATGGGGAGAACCACGTCAATTTGATTTTGAACCAAAAGCACATTGGGATATTGGTGAAGAATTAGATATTCTTGACTTTAACCGTGCTGTAAAAATGTCTGGGGCTCGCTTTACCGTATATAAAGGCCTAGGTGCGCGCTTAGAACGTGCTCTTATTAATTTTATGGTTGACCTCCATGTTGATAAACAAGGTTACACAGAAATGATGACTCCCTATATGGTTACTCGTGAAACGTTTGACAGGTACAGGTCAATTGCCTAAATTTGCTGAAGATATGTATCATGTTGAGGATACAGAGTACTTCTTGATTCCGACAGCAGAGGTTACATTGACAAACTACCATAGTGGTGAAATCTTAAGTGAAGATGAATTGCCAAAATATTACACAGCATTTACAGCATGTTTCCGTGCAGAAGCTGGCTCTGCAGGTCGTGATACACGTGGCTTAATTCGACAACACCAATTTAACAAGGTTGAAATGGTTAAACTTTCAAAACCAGAGGATTCCTTTAATGAATTGGAAACATTAACTGATAATGCAGAAGAGGTATTACGTCTATTAGAATTGCCATTCCGCGTTATTACATTGTGTACAGGCGATATGGGCTTTGGTTCTGCTAAAACGTATGACGTTGAGGTATGGATGCCTGCACAAAATAAATATAGAGAAATTTCTTCTTGTTCCAATATGACGGACTTCCAAGCTCGTCGTGCAAATATTAAATTCCGTCGTGGACCTAAAGGTAAACCTGAATTTGTTCATACATTGAATGGTTCTGGCCTTGCAGTGGGTCGTACCGTAGCAGCAATTTTGGAAAATAATCAACAACCAGATGGTTCCGTTGTGATTCCTAAGGTGTTGGTTCCATACATGGGCGGCGTAGAAAAAATTACGCCTGCCAAATAAGGAGGTCCCATGAAATTCTTTATAGATACAGCCGAATTTAGTGAAATTAAAGATGCTTACTCTTATGGCTTTATCGACGGGGTAACGACAAACCCATCCCTAATTGTGAAAGCTAAACGCGATTTAAAACAAGTAATTAAAGAAATTGCGGATTTTGTAGAGGGCCCTGTAAGTGCAGAGGTCATTGCTAGTGATGCACCGGGTATGATTGAAGAAGCACATGAGCTTGTAAAACTGGGCTCTAATGTGGTTGTTAAAATTCCAATGACCCCAGAAGGCTTAAAAGCCGTTGCAGTGCTTTCAAAAGAAGGTATTAAGACAAATGTAACATTGATTTTTTCTGCTAATCAAGCGTTATTGGCGGCTCGCGCTGGTGCTACATTTGTGAGTCCTTTTGTTGGGCGTATCGATGATATTAGCATGGATGGATTGACCTTAATTCAAGACATTGCGGATATCTTTGCTATTCACGGTATCAATACAGAAATTATCGCTGCTAGCGTACGTACACCTTTGCATATTTTACAATGTGCGAAAAGCTGGTGCCCATATTGCAACAGTGCCATATAAAGTGTTGTTACAAGCTATGAAACATCCATTAACTGATGCGGGATTGGAAAAATTCATGGCTGATTGGGAAACAAGCTAATCAATAAGTAATATAAACATCTTTTTAAGGAGGCCCTAAAATGGATCGTACTTTATCTTTAGAATTTGCTCGTGTAGTCGAAGCAGCTGCACTTCGTAGTGGTCGTTTATTAGGTCGTGGACAAAAAGACGAAGCCGATGGTTTAGCCGTTGATGCAATGCGTCAAGCATTTGACTCTGTCCGTATTTCCGGTACCGTTGTTATCGGTGAAGGTGAAATCGACGAAGCTCCTATGTTATATATTGGTGAACATGTTGGTGCAGGCGGTCCGGAAGTAGATATTGCAGTAGATCCGATTGAAGGAACGAATTTGATTGCTAAAGGCCAAAATGGTGCTATTGCTGTTATGGCGATTGCTGAAAAGGGTGGCTTGTTACATGCACCAGACATGTACATGGAAAAGATTTGTGTAGGTCCTCGTGGTGCTGGCGCTATTGATATTACCAAGTCGTTGACTGAAAATATTAAAAATGTAGCTGCGAAAATGGACCGTAAGGTTGAAGAAATCAACTTGGTTATGCTTGATCGCGAACGCCATTATGGTTTGATGCAAGAAGCTCGTGATTTAGGTGCTCGTATCATGCTTATTTCTGATGGTGATGTGAATCCAGCTATGGAATGTTGTATTGAAGGTTCTGGTGTACACATGGTTGTTGGTACTGGCGGTGCACCAGAAGGTGTATTGGCGGCTGCAGCACTTAAATGTGTAGGCGGCGATATGCAAGCTCGCTTGAAACCAGAAACTGATGAAGAAATTCGTCGTTGCCATGAAATGGGTATTGCTGATGTAAATCAAGTATTGACATTAGATGATCTAGTAAAAAGTGATGATGTAATTTTTGCAGCGACTGCCATTACGCGCGGTAACTTGTTAAATCCAATTCAATACTTCCCAGGTGGCGCTCGCACTCATACTATTGTGATGCGCTCCAAAACGGGGACTGTACGTTTCCTTGATACGATTCATATGGATGATAAATTAAAAACATTAAAAGCTCGTTAATTCTATTACTTTTACTAGTAGAGTAACTTAGAACCCCTAAGACTATATTGATAATCTTAGGGGTTTTTACTTGATGAGAAAGCCTAAAAAATAGTATAATAATCGTTAGTATATAACAGTGTGACGAATAGGGTTGTGAATTGTTACAACCTTTCTAATATAGGATATGTAGGAGGAATTCTTTTGGAAAAGCTCGTTATTCAAGGCGGTAATCAGCTGAATGGTCGCGTGCGTGTTAGTAGTGCGAAAAATGCGGTGTTGCCTATTATTGCAGCTACTTTATTGGCATCAACACCAAGTAAATTATTGGAAATTCCAAATTTAGAAGATGTTGGCACGATTTCTCAAGTAATTGAATCATTGGGGGTTAAGATTACTCGGAACGAAGCTGATGATGAAATTATCTTCGATGCCTCTATGTTGACAGCTACAGAAGCACCTTACGAATTAGTTCGTAAAATGAGAGCTTCTTTTCTTGTGATGGGACCATTATTGGCGCGTAAAGGCGAAGCTAAAATATCCATGCCTGGTGGTTGTGCTATTGGTGCACGTCCTATCGATCTTCATTTGAAAGCATTTGAAGCATTGGGTGCAAAAATTGAAATTACTGAAGACTATGTATATGCTCATGCTCCAGAAGGCCTTACAGGCACTCAAATTTACTTAGACTTTCCAAGTGTAGGCGCTACGGAAAACGTAATTATGGCTGCCTCTATGGCAAAGGGTAAAACCGTTATTGAAAATGCTGCAGAAGAACCAGAAATCGTTGATTTAGCAACATTCTTAAATGCGATGGGCGCTAATATTCGCGGTGCAGGTACTAATGTAATTCGCATTGAAGGGGTAGAATCCTTGCATGGAGCTATTCATACTGTTATTCCAGATCGTATTGAAGCTGGTACGTATTTAATTGCAGCGGCTATGGCTGGTGGTGATGTATTTGTAGAAAACGCATTGCCTGAACATTTAAAACCAGTGGTTGCTAAGTTAAAAGAAGCAGGCGTTACTGTTGAGGAAGACATTGAAGGTATTCGTGTTATCAGTACCGGTAAAGGATTAAAAGCGGTGGATATTAAAACATTGCCATATCCTGGATTCCCTACAGATATGCAAGCTCAATTCATGGCGTTTACTACAATTGCAGAAGGCACAAGTACTGTGACTGAAACAGTGTTTGAAAACCGTTTTATGCATGTTGCTGAGTTACGCAAGATGGGGGCTCATATCGATATTGATAATCGACAAGCTATCGTTGAAGGTATGCCATCATTGCATGGTGCCGTTGTAAATGCTACAGATTTACGTGCAGGGGCTGCGTTGGTTTGTGCAGGTCTTGCAGCAGAAGGTACAACAGAAATAGGCCGTTTGCATCATATTGACCGCGGTTACGATGATTTAGTGGGTAAATTGAAAAGGTTGGGTGCCGATATTGTTCGGGTTAACGAATAAGAACAAAAGGCCAAAACTGAATACGAAGAAACGAAGCCGGCGAAAAACAAGTGCCGGCTTTGCGTCGCAATCAAGAGAATGATACGAATGGTAAGAACGAAACTATTGTAGAGCGTACCTCTCGTGCGGCCATGGTGAAGGTAACCGAAATACGTCGTAAGGAACGTCGTCAAAAGCGGACTAAACCTATTGCAAAAACAACGCCAGCTATGACGTTAAAACGTATTGTTTCGCCTAAAAATATGGGCTCCACAGTATCTAAATTTGGTCGATCCCTTACCTTTGATTTAGGCATCGATTTAGGGACAGCTAATGTGCTTATCTATGTTAAAGGAAAAGGGCTAGTTTTAGATGAACCTTCTTGTGTGGCTAAAGATACGCGCACCGGTGATGTGTTGGCCGTAGGAGAAAATGCTCAGCGTATGATTGGTAGAACACCGACTGGGATTGAAGTGATACGACCGGTTCAAGCGGGGGTTATTGCAGATTACGATATGACGGAATTTATGTTAAAGTATTTTATCCGTTCCGTAGTTCCAGCATCACGGCTTATGAAAACACGTATCGTTGTTTGTGTGCCATCGGGAATTACGCCCGTTGAAAAACGAGCGATTTTAGAGGCTCTTTTACGCACCGGCGCTAAGAAGACCGTTCTTATTGAAGAACCCCTCGCGGCTGCAATGGGGACAAATCTCAATGAGGCAGACCATGTAGGGGCTATGGTAGTTGATATTGGTGGTGGTACTACTGATATTGCTGTATTATGTGATACAGGGGTTGTAGTGAGTGAGTCTTTACGTATAGGTGGAGATTCGTTTAATGAAGCCATTATTCAATATGTACGACGAAAGAAAAAACTTGTTATTGGGGCGTTGACAGCTGAAGAAACTAAAATTTCTGCTGGAACGGTAGACCGACGCTCAGAGGAGCGAGAGGTAGAAATTAGGGGCCGTGATGCCATTACTGGTTTGCCTAAAATAGTGACGCTTCACTCATTAGAGATACAACGTGCCTTAGAATCTCAGGTTATGAGTATTTTAGAGGAAATCAAATCTATTTTGGAAAAAACGCCTCCTGAATTAGTGGCAGCTATAGCTGATCATGGTATTATTCTTACCGGTGGTGGAGCGTTAATTAGTGGTTTAGATCGCGTAATTTCTCGCTCTATCGGCATTGCCGCATATTTAGTTGAAATGCCTAGATATGCTGTAATTAAAGGTGTTGCTAAAACACTGGATGAGATGTCGACATTGAGAGATACATTAGAAGAATTACAATAGTATAAATTAAGCCGAGGATGATAAAAACCTCGGCTTTCTTTGTATTCTTTTGGAAAATAGTGTATACTACAATAAATAGATTGTATAAAATTAATAATGAGTAATAGAGTAGCTTTCATCAATAAGATTATGATTTACATGATAAGGCTAATCGTCATTAAATATCATAAAGGAGTTCAATTATGGTGCGCCTTAAAATTGCTGCTCTAGCAGCATCGATTATGACAACTACGTGCTTGACAGCTTATGCTGCGGATCTAACCGGTGTTCGCGTATCGGATTATGATGGAACCAGTCGTATCGTCTTTGATATGTCTGAATTACCATTGTCCTGGACTAAGTCCTACAATGCTAGTCAAAATACGGTTACATTGAATTTAGCTAATACTACTAATAAAATTTCAACTGCTGCAGAGCGTACAACAAATAAGGCTGGCATGTTGAAAAGCATGTCATTTCAGAATACGAATAATGGATTGCAAGTCAAGTTAGCCGCCAATCAAGCCGTTAATTATCATGCCTTTACACTAGCGAATCCAAATCGTTTGGTAGTAGATATATTCTCAGATTATAGTCAGAAAACAACCAAACATGTAGGCTCGTCGATTCAGACTGCAAATATTAAAACCTCTGTTAAGGAAGGTCTGATACAAGCTTATGCAATGACTGTAAATAGTGATGCGCCAATGGTTGTATCCTCCGTATCCGGCGGTAAGACTTTGGATGCTATTTCACAGCCTCATATTGCTTCTGTAGGTTTGACTCTACCTGGCAAAAGCTTTAATCAACCTTATTCTGTTAGTGCTAATGGGGAAGTAGATTTAAGTCGAATTCAGTCGGTAGGGGTCCTTCGTTATACCCCAAGTAGAGGCTATTTTATAGAAGAGAAAAAGCCTTTGTTACAGGCGAAAACTCCAAAAACTACGCTGGTGATTACTGCTGTCAATGGTCCGCGTAGGAATAATGCGTTGACCTTGTATACACCAAGTTATGGTAAAAGTACAAAAACAAATGACTTTGGTTATGAAGTAACGGTTAGTGCAGGCAAGATATTGAAGGTTGGTACAGGGAATTCCATATTAGTTACGAATCAATTTGTTCTGTCCGCTCATGGAGAGGCTATTCCTTCTTTAAAAGCTTTAAAGGTAGGAACTCCTGTTACTTTACAACCTAGATCGGAGTTGGCAAAGGTTGATACGGCTGGTGGAGCTATGGTCGAAGGTGGTACATTAATTTTGTATAATGATCATTATGTGGGATCTGATAGTTCGACTAATAGTCGACGCAGTTTTATTGGAACCACAAAGGATGAAAAGCTTGTAGTAACTACTGTAGATAAACAGAATGCGTCTTCTGTAGGTGTCACTTTGGAGGAAGGGGCAGATTTACTTAAATCCTTAGGTGCTATTAATGGATTTGAATTATCCAACCAAGGTAGTGTTGATATTAACGTTGATGGTCATTATGTTCATAAGGAAAAGGAAACACCGACAGCTTATGAAAAAATTTTGATTATTAAATAATGAGTTGCATGCAATTTTGTTTGAAAAAAATAGTTAAATTTAGTATAATAATTTTATGTATTCTATTGTAAAAGGAGGGATCGTTATGAAAAAGATCTTATTAGCCTTCGCTGCGTTAACAGCTTTGGGCGTTACTTCTGTAATGGCGGCCCCTGTATCATACCAAAGTGTATTAACAGGTAAAGTTGCCTCTACTGTTGCTGTTGGAACTTCTGTTACAGAAGGTCAAACACTAGTGACTGTAGAAACATTGGCAGGTCCTATGGCAGCAGCTAAATCCACAGTGAATGGCACTGTGACTGCAGTTGATGTCACAGTAGGTTCGGATATTTCTCGTGATCAAGTCGTTGTCACTGTAGAAAGCAAATAAAGGAGATAGGAATGAAGTTTTCTCATTCTTGGCGTCGGTATAGAAAAACGATACTGGCGCTTTTCTTCTGTAGTGCTCTATCATCCGCACAGGCAGTAGATTTTATGCCTGTTCAAGATGTACAGACTGGTATGGAAGGTATAGCAAAAACAGTAATAGTAGGGGATACCATATCTAACTTTGATGTCAAGGTATTAGGGGTCATGAAGGATAAAGGCCCATCGGGACATTTGATTTTAGCAAAATTCTCTGGTCCTGTTATGGAACAGACTGGAGGTATTGCACATGGTATGAGTGGTAGTCCAGTATATATAAATGGGAAACTCGTAGGTGCCGTAGCGTATGGTTGGGGCTTTGCTGATGGCACAATCGGCATGATTACACCTATTGAAGATATGGTGAAATTATGGAATATACCATACGAAAAGAATTTGACTAACACATGGTCTGATAAACAATTAATTCCCATGAAAACACCATTGATGGCATATGGCTTTGATAAGATGGCTATGGATTATTTTAAATCCAAATTGCCACAATATAATTATGAGACCTATGACACTGCTAGCTCTAGTAGTGATGATATTGAAAAACCATTAGAAGCTGGTGGCTCTGTAGCAGCATTACTCGTTGATGGCGATTTAAAATTAGGGGCTATTGGCACTGTTACCTATGTTGATGGAAAACAGATGGTGGCCTTTGGTCATCCGTTTTTAAAGCATGGTTCTGCTAATTACTTTATGCATAATGCAAGTATTTTTACCGTTGTTAAAAGTTATGAATCTGCTTTTAAACTAGGTTCTATGGGTCGTGAAGTGGGCACTGTTACAGAGGATCGTGGTGCAGGCATCGCTGGTGTTTCAGGAACTATTTCAAGCGGTATTCCTGTACGTTTCCATCTTAAGGATATCGACATGGGACGCGATAAGCGCTCTAATGTAAAGGTCATTGAAGATAAAGAGATGACCCCTACCTTGGCGGCTACAGCATTATATAATATGCTGAATAAAACCTTGGATCGTAGTGGTGAAGGGACTGCTAAAATTACCTATACCATTACACCAAAAAATAAGGAACAAAAGCCATTAACGCGGACGAATATGTTCTATAGTTCTGACTCGATTAGTGAAAAAACTGTTGATGAATTTTACAATGTTATCGATGTACTTATGAATAACCGTTTTATTAACTATGAAATCACAGATATTAATGTTGAAACAGAGATTACACAAGATAAGAAAACCGCGAAACTGGTAGATGCATCAGCATCATCGACCATCGTATCACCTGGTGATACAATAGTAGTTGATGTTACATTGGAACCTTATCGTGGGGAAAAAATTAACAAAGAGGTATTCTTTGTGGTACCAAAAGATCAACCACTCGGTAAATACACCTTAGAGGTTCGTGGTGGCGGTGAAATCCCACTACCATATATTTTGGAAAAACAAAAATACAATTTAACCGATGAAATATTGCGTCGTTTAAAAGTTTACAAAGATTTTGATGATTTGTTTGATGAATTACAAAAGACAGATACAAATAATCAGATCGTTGTAGAGATTTTGGAAGATGGCATTAGCCTTGTCAACGAAGAAGCGTCTACTAAATCCGTGAAAAAGGCAAAACTTCAAGGTGTTGAAGATAAGCCAAGTCCGGGAGACGTTAAAAAGAAAAAAGATAACGAAGACCTTGGGGATGGCAAGGATGATGATAAGAAAAACGATAAAACTGCTGTAGACACAGAGTATATCGTGCAAGGTGATGGTCAATTTACTATTCATGTTATGAGCGTTAAAAATCGTGATAAAGCACTGGCTAAACGTGCTAAAGAACAAGTTAAGATGGAACATAAGTTGGAATTAGAAGATCAAAGTAATAAAAAACCTACTAAATCTTCTCAATCTACAAAGGATAAACCATCGAAAGAAAAACCTTCAAAGGAAGATCCATCTAGTAATAAACCATCTACAGACAAACCTGCTAATGATTCATCAGAACAAGAGGCATAGGAATTAAAAATAAGAAAGGGGGACTGTTGTGAATTGGCTTGAGTCGATAGGCCGTAATGTGATAACGGGGCTATCTAATGTGGGAACGGCTATGTTACTTATATGGCAAACCATAAAACAATTAAAAATGCTTAATATATGGCATGTTCTACAGCAAATGGCTCATTTAGGTGTAGATTCATTGCCTATCATTAGTCTTACCTTGTTATTTGCCGGCGGTGTAATGACACTACAAATTACTGATGTTCTTATTACATATGGAGCACAAAGTACGGTTGGTGGTCTTATGGCGGTAGCTATGGGACGTGAACTAGGACCAATTCTTGTAGGTGTTGTATTAGCTGGTCGTGTGGGGGCAGCTATTACAGCAGAGATTGGAACCATGAAGGTAACAGAACAAATCGATGCATTGCGTGTTATGGCTGTAGATCCAATCGGCTACCTAGTGGTACCCCGTGTTGTAGCTTGTATGATTATGGTGCCAATCCTTGCCTTTACGGTGTTGCAATTGGTATTGCAGGGGGGTATTTTGTAGCTACAGCTATAAAAGGGTTAGCCCCTGCTACATATTTAGATTCGATACAGATTTTTTCAACTGTTTCTGATTTTACATTAGGCTTAATTAAATCTAGTGTTTTTGGGGCGGTTATTGCTCTTGTAGGTGCTTACAAGGGGATGCATACCAAGATGGGGGCAGAGGCGGTAGGTTTTTCTACTACTAGTTCTGTTGTGACTAGTATCATATTGGTGTTTGTATTAAACTATTTTCTATCGACACTACTCTTTTAATCGATTATCTCAAACGAGGGCTATATGATTGAATTACGTGATGTAGTTGTAGCATATGATACACGGGTGATATTAGATTCTGTAAATTTAACTATTCAAGATGGAGAAACACTCGTTATTTTAGGCGGTAGTGGTAGTGGTAAAAGTACCCTATTGCGTCTACTCATAGGTTTACAACGACCAACATCAGGCCAAATTATTGTTGATGGTGTAGATGTCACTACATTATCAGAGGAAGAATTTAATAAGGTACGCCAGAAGATGGGCATGGTATTTCAATATTCCGCACTTTTTGACTCTATGTCGGTAGGCGAGAATGTAGCTTTTGGTCTCAGAGAGCATACGACATTAAGTGATGATGAAATTATGCGAATTGTTAGTGAAAGACTCGGATGGGTTGGGCTAAGCGGATATGAATCCTATATGCCTAATGAGTTATCAGGGGGGATGAAAAAGCGCGTCAGCCTAGCTCGTGCGATTGCCCTTGACCCAACGCTTATCTTGTATGATGAGCCATCATCAGGCTTAGATCCTATTACATCTGGTACAATTAGCATGCTTATACGAGGTATGCAAGAACGTTTAGGATGTACATCTATTGTTGTCACCCATGATATGCAATCGGCTTTTTATGTAGCTGACCGCATAGCATTGCTTGATAAAGGACAGTTTATTGAGGTATCAAAAACAGAGGACTTTAAACATTCACCTAATCCTAAGGTGCAACAATTTATTCATGGTGAAGCGGAGGCTATTGATATCGTAACAAGGAGAGACATATAATGAAGTGGACGACGGAAGCTAAAGTAGGGGCTTTCACAATTGTAGGGATTGTGTTGTTTATAATGGGCATCCTATTTGTAGGGCGCGTTGATATATTTACAAAACCACAAATGACAATAACAGGGGATTTTGCTCAGGTAAATGGTCTAAAGAATGGTAATCAGGTTAAATTTTCCGGTGTTGCTATCGGTAGCGTTTCCGATATCGAGATTACTCCTTCTGGCGTTGTGGTAAAGATGAAAATTGATGAGAAGACACAAATACCAAGTGACTCAAGGTTTACCTTGGGATCTGACGGATTTTTAGGCGATAAGTATATTCAAATCTCACCAGGTAAATCTACTGTATATTTACAAAATGGAGATTCTGTTAAGGGTGAAGGCGTTGATGCGATGGACCAAGCCATGCAAAGTGCTCAAAAATTAATGGACGGTACAGAGAAAATGCTACAATCCATCAACAATATAATTGGAGACCCTAAAACGCAAGATGCGTTAAAGCATTCTTTGCAATCTACAGCTATTATGGCTGATAATGCGGTAGCAATGACACAGAATATGGCGGATGTAACAGCTCAGTTAAACCAAGCGGCTCAACAATTCAATGCCGATGGCAATGCTGGGGAGGATATGCGTCAAATTCTAACAAATATAAAACAAACTACAGAGCGTGTAGATAATATGGCTCGCTCTATGGAAGGCACTGTTACAGATTCTAAAGCACAAGAGAATTTAAAAGAAACGTTGCATAATACGGCGCAAATTTCTGCGCGTGTCAATAAATTGATGGGTGGTAAGGCATATCAATCCGATGCAACATATAGTGGCTCGGAGGTAAATACAGCTGAAAAAAAGTCATCTATTAAAGTAGAACCTTCGGTGGATTTGCTTTATAATACAAACAAAGATGAAGCTCGTGTCAATGGTCGTGCCCGTATTTACACAGACAAAGGAATGGGCGAGTTTGGACTTTCCAATATTGGCGATGACACTAAATTTGATCTAAATGGTGGCAAATATTTTGCTTCTAAATGGCTAGTACGAGGTGGTATTTTTGAAAGCAAGCTCGGATTTGGCATAGACTATAATCCTCGTGGGCCTTTTGCTATATCTGCTGCTATGTATGATTTAAATCATCCTAAATATCGACTTCGCTCTGATATACGCTTACATAATAATACATATGGTGTTGTGCAGATGACACGTCCATTTGGTTCTTCCAATGGTGGCACCTATTTTGGTATTAAACAAGTCTTTTAAAACACATATTGTGTGGAGGTATACGTATGAATAAGAAGGCCTTTTCTTTAGCCGTAATATTATCTATGGCTACAACAGGTGCATTCGCAAGTGACGTTGTTTCTACATCTGTCAATAATGGTGATAAACTCACTAAACTTCAAAAAGAAGCCATTCAATTAACTCAAAAACAATTAGCCCAAAAATCAGTACAAGATACACAACGCTATGAATCCTCTATTTCTTTAAATGAAGAAAGTACTGTTGATTTAGCATTGGCAAACAATCGTACTGCTAAGCAAACTATGTGGAGCTATCAGGCAGCAAAAGCAGCCGTAAGCACAGCTGCTGCTAGTAAAAATCCATCTCTTGCCTATAGTTGGGGCGGCAAACGCTCTGGTGGCGATGCAGGTAGTAGTAAAAATGGTAATCATAACTTTACGATTTCTGCGCCTGTATTTAGTCCGTCTTTAGATGCTAGTATTGATGCTTCTAGATATACGCGTGAAGGCGCTGGTGCTGCATATGAAGAATCTTTACAACAAGCTAAATACGATGCTATTAATGCTTATTACTCCTTGATTATGTATCGTAATAAGACTGCTGTAGCAAGACAAGCTGTTAAGGATTATCAAGGTCATGTAGATAATGTTAAAGCTCAATATAATGTGGGTTTAGTAGCGAATTCTGATGTATTAGGTGCAGATACAAGCTTGGCAGATGCTCAAACTAGTCTTGTAAAAGCTATGAATGCAGCTGATTTGGCTGAGGCTAGCTTGAATCAAGTTATTGCATATCCCTGTACAAACAGCTATTACTACGGCAGAAGAAAGTTTACAATATAAACCATACGATGTGTCTTTAGAACAAGCTAAAGCGTATGCGATGCTTCATCGTTCTGCATTAGTTCAATCTGCTATGGCAGTTAAGGCGGCAGAAGAAAACTTAAAAGCTGCAAAATCTGGTTACTTACCAACGATAGGTGTAGAAGCTGGCCGTGGTTATACTGATCTAAATGGGTACTTTGGTACCGATGTTAAATCCTGGCATGTCAGTGCATCTGCAACTTGGAAACTCTGGGATGGTGGTGCTACACAAAATAAAATCAAAGGTGCTTATGCAGATTTAGAAAAAAAGCTAAAGAAGCTAATTTGGCAACAGTAGATAAGGTAAATCTTGCAGTGCAACAGGCTTATCTAAATTTACGCACTGCAGAACAAACAATTCAAAGTACACAAACTGCTGTTAATGAAGGACAAGAAAACTTCCGTATTGCATTACTTCGTTATAGAGCAGGGGTAGGCACTAACCTTGATGTACTTGATGCGGAATTAAAATTAACACAAGCACGTAATAATTATGTTGATGCTCTTTATAGCTATAATGTAAGTGTTTCTGCTCTTGAACAAGCTACAGGTGTCCCTGTTGATACTCCAGTTGGTCAAGGTGCAGCCATTATCGCTAATAGTGGTGCAGAAGCACAACTAGCAGCTTTAAGTGCTAGTGCAAAAAAATAAAACCTAAAAGAATGGCGATTGCTTAGGCAGTCGTCATTTTTTATGGATATATAGATTTAAGACATTTATATTTCATAAAATTTATGCATCATATACTATTGTAATATTATTGTTTATGGTAAGATTGATGTATAAATTATCGTATTTTTTTAGGTGTGGGGTTTCCTATGACAAGGAAAAAATGGTGTCTTATTGGTGCAGCTGTTTTAGGTCTGGGCGTAGCAGGAGTGGCTACGACAATCAATCCTATTGCACAACAATATGTAGCACCCATGGTACAGGAACAACTACATAAAACAGTAAGAGGCACCATCCAATACGAATCTATGCATATAGCATGGAATGGAGATGTGGAACTACAGAATGTTACAGTTCGAGATGAACAAAATCATTTGGTCGCAACCGTTCCAACAATGGCAGTGTCTTTGAAATGGATATCAATACCATCTATTCTACAAGGGTCTTCTCAGGGATCCGCTATCGTGTCCACAATTACTATGGAACGACCTGAAGTTCACGTATGGCAATTAGCCGATGGAACTTGGAATGTAAATTCTTTAGTTGTGTCGACGCCTAAGAGTAATAAGAAATCCTTTGATGGGAACATTGTTGTTAATGATGCTACAGGTATCATTCGATTTAAGGATGGTAATGTACATAGACTTACAAAATTGGATGGCAATGTTGCGTTGAATTTAGATGGTATGTCAAAAGGGGCTTTGAATGGTTTGCTTGATAATCATTCCCTTGCTCTTAATGGTTCTGTAGATATGAATAAAACAGAGGATTTTGATCTTTTCGTACAAGCGGATATGGTTGATATCTCTGGCTTTATAAATCTTGTGCCAATAAAGAAAAATATATCTATATCTAAAGGTATATTGCATGATGTGAAAACCCAAATTAAAGGGCGAGATGGGGCCTATACGATGGCGGGAAACCTCTCCTTTGATAGTGTTAACGGATCCTATAAAGATGGAGCATCTACGTATACGATTACCGAAGGGAATGGACGTATATTTTTCCAAAATAAAAATATCTTAATCAGCCAAAGTAAATGGAATGTAAACAATCAAGCTGTAAAACTTAACGGCTTGGTGACATTAGATGATAAAGTAGGATTAAATCTTAACGCTGTAGCAGATTCTGTAGCATTAGAGGCTTTCACGGAAAATCAAATTAGTGGTACTGTTGGCGGACGTGTTCATATTGGTGGTACTAGTGTTGACCCTTATGTGTCTGGCACTATTAAGAGTAGTGGTTTTTCTTATGGGGACTACCATATTGATAGCGGAGATGCAAATATTGCTTATTATAATAGTACATTAGATATCCGTGATGCTACATTATATGTTGGTCGCGGTAGTGTAAAAGCTAAGGGTCAATATAATTTTGATAGTGGTGATTTTTCTGTGGATAGCACCATTCACGATGCAGAAATTGCTTCATTTACACAGAATTTATCGTATCCTGTATCTGGTGTGATGAATGGTAGAGTTCTTGTTAATGGTAAAAATAGCATTATTACTGTTATAGAAGGCGATGTTAGAGGTTCTAATATCGTTTCCAGTGGTGTTGCAGTGGACTCAGCACAGGCTACGTTCCGTAAGTCCGGCATCACACTGATGTGGCTGTTGTTGGTGATATGGGAAATGGTAAGATTAGTGGCTATGGCACTATAGAAGGAAATCAGTTAAATTTATCTTTATCCGCAGATTCCCTTGATGCAACTAGCTTTAATGGTTTTATTGGAAATGGTTTAGCTGGCACGCTTACGGGCCATGCACTTGTAACTGGAGATATAGATAATGTATCGGTAGAGGGGCGCATTACTAGTCCTGAAATAATTTATAATGGCAGTCGTTTGAACTCGATTAATGCGGGCTTTACAATAAAAGACCATGTTTTAGATTTGCAAGATGCCTCTATTGGTGATGGCGATGGTGCTTTCACAGTTAATGGTACTTTGAATTTGAAATCTAAAGCTTTATCTATGCGTGCCCGTGCAAAGGCAGTTCGCATAGAAAATCTTATTAGGCCATTTAGCAATATACCGATTACAGGCTGGTTTGAATCTGAAAATGATATTCATGGCACCTTAGATAATCCATATATTCAAGGTCATTCTCGTTTATATGATGGTTCGTATAATGGCAAATTAATTAGTGACGCTAATTTTGACTATACATTAAAAGATAAGGTACTTACACTATCAAACTTTACCGTTCAAGGTTATGGTGCTATTATTCGTGGCTCTGGTACCGCATCAGAGTCAGTCTTAGATATTAATTTAGACGGTAAGGATATAGATGTAGGTCGCTTGTTAGTCAATACAGATTATAATGTGAAAGGTTATGTACAAGCAAAGGCCATATTGGCGGTTCCTTATATAATCCTAATTTTAATGGAACTGTAACCTCTAATCTGCTCGTAATCAATGGAGAGGGGATTAGCAATGTAGATGGCACGATTTATGCGGATAAAACCGTTATCAATCTAGAAAACCTTGGTTTTGATGAAGAAAATGGTGGCCGATATATGGCACGGGCAGGTATGTCGCTCGTAGGGGATAAGCGTCTTTTCGGAACTTTGCAAATTACCAATGGCCGTGTATCCAATCTTTTGGCATTACTTGGTAAACCAGTAGATACATTAGATGGTTCTTTGAGCGGAACCGTTGATTTAGGTGGTACTTATAATAATCCGAACATTAATGTAGTAGGTTCTATCAACAATGTATCTATAGATGACAAAGTGGTAGGAGATGCAAAAGTTGATGTAGCTTTAGAAAATCGTAAATTTAAAATTCGTACATTAAAGTTACCTGTTGATGACGGTCTTATTGCAGCGGGCGGCACAATTGATTTGGATGGCGATGCAGATTTACAAATTGCTGTTCGCGATGTTGATATCAGGCCATTCTTGCCTCTTATCGGGAAGGATATTAAAGCTACTGGTTCTGTTACAGGCGTTATTAATATGACAGGAGCTACGAAAAATCCTAAGGTTGAACTCTCTGCAAGTCTAGCGAACGGATCTTATAATGGGATTGACATAGATCAAGGCTTTGTATTGGCTACCATGCAAGATCATGTCATCAATGTCCAACGTATTCAAAGTGCAAAAGGGGATTATAAGCTAAGTGTTTATGGAAAAATCCCGCTAGCTGCTTTATATACTACAGGATATCTTGATGCTAATGATTCTAAAGCTATGGATATGACTGTTGATTTCAATGAAGCGGATATGGCTGTTATTCCCACTCGTTACTGATACTGTTCAAGATGCAACAGGTGCGCTGAAAGGTGTCGTTCATATAACCGGAACTCTAGATCAACCACAGGCGTATGGGACTGTATCTGTTCGAAACGGTACCATGAAGATTAAGAGCCTTGGCAATGACATTAAAAATATTGATGGCGATTTGATTTTCTCAGGTCAACAAGGTGACTTCCAGTCTCGTATATCTATGGGGAAAGGTTCTGCAGGGTTAGCGGCTAAAGATTAACTGGACAGGACATACGATGACTAACTATCGTATGGCGGCTCAGTTAGAAGGACTTAATATAGCCAATGAATATGTTGATGGACCTTTAAACGGTGAACTCTACATAGCAGAAAAAGATGGAATTCCAACACTTATGGGGAAATTTAAATTTAGAGAATATTAAATTTAAGATACCATTGGCTCTTGAGTCTAGTGAAAGTACTCGTAATATAGGGAATTGATGTTAATGTTCACGCTGGTAAAAATGTGCGCCTCTATGACAAAACCTTGTATAATATGCAAATTAGAGGAGATGTTCATTTTGGAGGCTCTGTTTTCGAGCCTTCTGCTAGTGGTCAGTTTAATGTGGTGAGTGGTACCTTTAAATATCTAAGTCATACTTTTGATATTAATAAGGGGACCGCTACCTTTGCAACAGGGTCTTACTTGCCGATGCTTCAAATTGAAGCCGATACAAATGTGGGGAACTATAATATTAGCCTGGGTGTAAAAGGCACTGTGGACCATATGGACTTAACGCTTAAGTCAGAACCAGCACTATCACGGAAACAAATCATTTCCATGTTAACCTTTGGTCGTGGCGAGCCTTCGAATAGTAGTACTATTACAAATGAAGATGCGAATGCTTTGGCAGTGGCTAGTGCGCAAATGTTTGCTTTTGGCTATGTACAAGATGCAATGAAAAATGCATTGGGCCTAGATCGTGTGAATATTACAACAGGATCGATTGATCCTAATGAACCGACTAGTAAGGAAACTGCGGGGAATTATAACATTGAAATTGGCAAGTATGTATTGCCAAGAACGATGATTACCTATACACAGGGAATCAATAATAAGCAAAACAAATATGGTATTGAATATTCGTTAAGACGAAGTGTTAAATTTAATGCTTGGCATACATCACAGGGTAGTACATACATTGGTGGTCGTTGGACACGCGAGTTTTAACAATGATGACTATAATGGAGAAACTTAATAAGGGCCTTCATTATAGTCATTTTAATTTCATAAAATTGAATTATAGTAGTACTAATTCCCAGTATTATATGATATAATAATAAAGATTTAATACTCTTTAAGAGGGATAGTTTAGGAGGATTTTATGTTAACAAGCAAAGCCTATAAACGTATGCTCGCAGCATCCGTGTTGACTGCCGTTATGGGTACTGGCAGTGTTTTTGCTGCGGAAGTGCAAACGGGCTATACACCAGTTATGAATGCATCCACTACTGCAGATGCAGCGACTACTGAAGATACAACAACAAAAGCAGCTGTATATAATGCAGGTACTGAAAAAGGTGCTAATACACAAGATGATACTGATGCGGCTATTTTAGCAGCTCGTGGTGATACTACATTATCTTCTGATGGTACCGTAGTACAAGGTTCCGATGGTACTGTAACTGTTAATAATGCAGCGTTAAAGACTGATGATAAACAAGTTAAATGATATCCAAAACAACAGCCGGCACAGATTTGGATAAGGTTGCTGAAAATGGTCAAGCACAAGCTGTGACATCTATTGAAGCACAATTTGTTTCATCTGCTAGTGCAGAAACTGTAAATCCATATGTAGGTAAAACAATTACAGGGCTTTCTGTTTCTGGCGTATCTCCTGAGTATGCTGCTCAATTAATGACCTTGCTTTCTGAAAGAGTAGGCGATGCTGTTTCTGTTGATGGCGTTTTTAAAGATATACAAAGCTTGGGTAATAGTGGTTATCTTTCTGAAGTTAATCCTATCTTCACAACGGTTCCAGAAGGCGTAAAAATCGACTTTGCTGTTGTAACTAATCCTGTAGTAAGCGGCGTTGTATTCGAAGGTAATTCCGTTTATACATCTCAAGTATTGACTAACTATATGGCGATTCCTGAAGGTCAAATCATGAACTCCGTATATGTAGGTCAAAAAATTCAAGGTATTAATGCAGCTTATGCTCGTGATGGCTATATGTTAGCTCATGTAGATGGCATTGCTGTAGATGATAATGGCATGATTCATGTTCATATCGTAGAAGGCATTGTTGAAGCGATTGTACCAGCAGGTAACAAAAAAACTCGCGATAAGGTTATTACTCGTGAATTCGTACAAAAAACTGGTAAACCATTCAATAAATTCTTGGTGCGTCGTTCCGTAGAACGCGTATATAACTTAGGTTTCTTTGATGATGTAAACGTACGTATGTTGCCAGGTGATAAAAATCCTAACAATGTAATCATCGAAATCGACGTATTAGAACATAAAACTGGTACTATTACATTAGGTGCTGGTTACTCTAAAGCTGATGGCTTGATGGGTATCATTGAGTTTGGTGAAGAAAACCTTCGTGGTACTGGTGACAAATTCAAAGTTCATTGGGAAATCGGTGGTAAGAAGAAATATAAAAACTACCAAAGTTTCTTACTTGAAACCTTGGATTGACCACAGAGGCACATCTCTTGGATTCTCCTTCTTCAACCGTGAAGATGAATACACTGACTACAACAGTGATGGTAGCGAAGTAGCAGAATACAACAAAAAATCAAAAGGCTTTAATATCTCCTTTGGTCGTCAAACAGGCGAATATACACGCGACTACTTAACACTTGAATCTCGTTCCGATAAATATAAATTTGATCCTGATGAAAATTCTGAAAATCATTTCCGTTATGATATGAATGGAGCAATTGCTGCTACTTATCGTTATGCTCCAAATGGTATTTACAATTTCAGGGCTGATAACTATAGAGAAAAGAACTTTGGCCGCATTAACTCCATTACATGGCAAAAGGTATACGATTCCCGTGATAACATTTATGAACCAACTCGTGGTCGTCGTATTTCCTACACTGCACAATGGGCTGGTCATGGCTTAGGCGGTGACTTTGATTTCTATAAATTCACAGCTGAAATGCGTGCATACAAAAAAATCGGTTCCAAAAATGTATTAGCATTCCGCGCACGTGGTGGCTTTATCCAAGGTGATGCACCTTATAGCCAATTATTCACATTAGGTGGTGCAGACACATTGCGTGGTTATGAAGATGATCAATTCCGCGGTAAGAATATGTATAATGCGACATTGGAATTCCGCTTCCCTATCGTTAAAAAGGTAAGTGGCGCATTATTTACAGATATCGGTGATGCATGGGATGCACCAAATGTTCCATGGTATAAAAACACTAAGAGCTTCAACTATGGCGTTGGTGCCGGTGTTCGTATCACTACACCAATCGGTCCAGTTAAACTTGACTATGGTGTTGGTAAAGATAAGAAGAAATTCCACTTCAGTTTTGGTACACAATTCTAATATTGAGACATATTATGGTGAAAGCACCTTCCTTAGAGGGGGGCTTTCACCAATATCTCTATTATGGCACTCGTAGTGCTTACATTAACAGAAATGAGGAATGTTCATTATGATGAGAATGATGAATAACAAGACGAATGTGAAAATATTCTCTATTGTTATTGCTGCAGTTTTTATTATTGGTATTGGTGCATTGGCGTATACACAAATGGCTACACCAGGCAGCAGCGCTGCTAGTAATGTTGGTATTATCGACATGAGCCGATTAGATAATCCGGAAAATCCTGTATATGTGAAGGCCGCAAAGGAATTTACTGATTATCGCAGTCAAGTAGCAGCTGATATGCAAGCAAAGGTAGATGCCGCTCAAGATGATGCGACTAAAGCAAAAATCAAACAAGAAGCACAAGCTAATGTAGAAAAGAAAATGGAAGAAATGAATAAACAGATGGCTAATAAAACAATGGAAGCTGCTAAATCTGTTGGCGATGCTAAAGGTTTATCCGTTGTTCTTCCTAAAGAAGCTGTTCTTTATGGTGGCGTAGATATTACAGATCAAGTACTTAAGAAACTTGCATCAGATGCAAAATAATAACGATACAGTAGTAATCGGATAAGGATGAGCAGTATGGGGCTAAAAAAACGGTACATAGGATTATTTCTGTTTTTAGTAGCTGCACTGATTGCAATGTATGGAGCCTATGGATTTATTACTAATCGACAATCTTCGAATGGACCGTCTATTGGGGTGGTACAAATTGAAGATGTACTAGAGTTTAATCCGTCTTATGAAGATTATAAGCTTGCAAAGCAAGAGTTAGAACAGTTAAGGACTCAATATGCTTTGGAACAAGAGGCATTAAACACTAAATCTGAGATGCAGGAAGAGCAACTAAAATCATTGTCTCTAGATACAACTTTGTCGGACGCATTGAATGTGGAATTGCAAACACGTATTGCAACGAAACAAAATCAACTTAATGCACAGCTCGATGCAAAACGGGCTGAGTTAGTTAAGAAATATATGGAAGAACTTAAGTATTCTAACAAGGGTTATGACTTGGAAATCGTAAACTTGCAATTGCAGTTATATGCTTTTGAAAGTCGGATTTTTATTGATGAGGCTCAAAAAGAGGCTGCACTAAGTCAAAAAGCTAAAATAGAAAACCGTCTTCAAGAGTTATTGGCTCAAACGCAAACCGTCAAATTTTGATCTAGATTCGATACGATCTAAAGTAGATGCAGAATTAAAACCTATCCGTGATGCGGGGGAACGAGAATTAAAGCAGTATGCAGAGTCTGTACAGGCTGAATTAGCTAAAAAACGTGATACAATGATGCAAAATCAAGCAAAGGCTATTGTGTCATCTAATAAATTGCCAGTTCCTCAAGAGTGGAATGATAGTTGGGCTAAAAAATTGTCAGATAAAGAGGCAGAAGTAAATGCACTGCATGAAGCGATTTTAGAGGATGTGCGTATGCGTGTTGCTATTATTGCTCAGGAACGTCATTTAGATCTCGTTTTGATTGATCATGGTGGAAATATCAAGGGACTTGATATAACGGATGCTGTCAAAGCATCGTATCGGGTTCAGTAAGGAGTATATGATGAATAAAAAAGTAAAATCTTTAATTTTAGGTGCTACAATGATTATGGCACTACCAATTATCGGTGGCTGTGGTGGCAACAACATCGGCTATGTAGATTCTCAAAAAATTATGACTCAAACATCCAAGTCTATTGAAATTAATAAAGAAATCAATGCAAAAGGCAAAGAACTACAAGCTAAGGTTGATGCTGCTGATGCAGAAACTAAATTGCAAGTTATGACTGAAGCAAAGCAAGATTTTGATGCTTTCAGTGCATCTAAAACTCAAGAGTTGAAACAATATGTGGATCAACAAGTCAATGAATTAGCAAAAGAGAAAAAATTAGATGTAGTACTACTTAAAGGTGCAGTTATTGGTGGTGGCGTAGATGTAACCGATGATTTAATTAATAAAATGGGGAAAGCATCTGATGAGGATATTAAAGCCGCTGAAGCAGAAGTGAACGCACAAGACGCTCAGCAAGGTGAAACTCAACAAGCTCAACCAGCTGAAGCAGCAACAGCACAATAGTCGTTAATACTTGGGGGGACTTAATCGTGGAAAAAGACTATACGAGAGCTAGCACAATTAATCGGTGGTAAGGTAATCGGTGATGATTCTGTTGTTATTACAGAAACTCGTGGTTTTGAACAAGCTGCTCCACAATCTATTACCTTTGCTATTGGCGAATACGTAGAACATATTCATTTATGTAAGGCGGGTGCTATCATTCTCGAAGCCGAAGTGACTAATGCACCGATGCCACAAATCATTGTAGATAATGCAAAAGCCGCATTTGCGCAGGTGTTACAATTATTCCATCCACCTGTAATAGTGCCTCGTGAGGTACATCCTACAGCGATTATTGGAGAAAATGTTACATTGGGGAATAATGTTGCTATAGGTGCTTATTGTGTAATCAATGATAATGCTGTAATTGGTGATAATGTAACAATTCGTCCGTACGTTTATATTGGTCATAATACTCGTATTGGTAATGATTGTGATATTTATGCCGGTGCCATCGTTCATGAAAATTGTGTGCTAGGCAATCGCGTTGTATTACGCGCGAAAGCTGTAATCGGTGGTGAAGGCTTTGGATTTGCTACTGAAAATGGTGTTCATACACATATTCCACAAGTGGGAAATGTTATTTTAGAAGACGATGTAGAGATTGGCTCTTGTACGACTATTGATAATGCTACAATGGGATCTACACTTGTTCGTAAAGGTACTAAAATCGATAATTTAGTTCACTTAGGTCATAATGTTGAAATTGGTGAAAACTGTTTCCTCATTGCACAAGTTGGCATTGCAGGTAGTACAAAATGTGGTAATAATGTAATTTTTGCAGGACAAACTGGTTGTACAGGTCATATTACAATTGGTGATAATGCAAAATTTGCTGGTAAAACTGGCATTACTGGTAATGTACCAGCGGATGCAGTTATGGCGGGCTATCCAATGCGTCCTCATAAGGAATGGTTAAAACTGTCTGCATATGAACATCGTTTGCCAGAGATGGTAAAAACTGTAAAACAGTTGCAGAAAGAAATCGATGCTTTAAAAGCGCAGCTTAAGGAGAGCTAATACATCTATGTATAGGTTTATGAAGTTATTCAGTGCATTTATTTGTATGTTGCCGCATAGTATACAATATGCTATAGGTGCATTACTTGGTGAAATTGCATGGCTTGTTGTTCCACCAAAGCGAAAGCGGTTAGCTATCGGTCAGATTTTATTTTGTAAAATCACTGATGATCCAGTAGAAGCAAAACGTATTGCCAAGGCAAGTACGACACGTTTTGGTCGTATGATTATAGACGTATTACGCTACCCTGAAATCAAAGATGGCGATTATCGAGATATGGTTACTTTTATAAATCGTGAAATACTCGATGAAGCTTTGGCTGATGGCAAAGGTGCTATTTTGGCAGCTGTTCATAGTGGCAATTGGGAGCTACTTGGTGGCGTATTAGCGTCTGAAGGGTATCCTCTTATTTCGGTGGCTATGAAGCAGAATGGTGATGCGGATAAGTTTATCAATGAATATCGCGAAATTATGCATCAACATGTGATGTACAAAACTAGTGTACGCGATATGGTGAAAGCTTTAAAAAATGGAGCCTTCTTAGGGTTGATTATGGATCAGGATCCCGGTGAAGACGGTGTGTTAGTACCGTTTTTTGGGTATGAAACACTTACTGCAGATGGCCCCGCTGTTTTAGGGCGCATGCAGGAGGTGCCTATCATTTTTGTTACCATGCATTATAGTCCATATTCTGGTAAGCATGAAATCGAAGTGCATCAACCTTTATATGTTGAAAAAACAGATGATAAAAAGCGAGATATTGCAGTTACAACGATTATGCTCAATGAATTTATTGAGGATTACATTCGACGTTATCCGGAAGATTGGTTCTGGTTACACAATCGTTGGAAATGGACTCGCCGATATTATGGTGAAAAAATAGAAACTCCTCCAGATGTATTTCATTAAAAAAATATAAAAAGTATAATCGGCGTTGCAGATGTTTTTTAATAAAGATTTGCAACGCCGAATTTTTGTGCTCTCTTAGTTGATAAGTGGTCTTATATTCTTGTAACAGCTATGCAAATAGGGTATAATACAGTATGGTGTATAGTAAACATGGAATTAGATTATGAAAGGACAATCTTATGAGTAAGCCACAACAAACAATTAAACAGGCTGTTTCATATAAGGGAATTGGCCTTCATAGCGGAGAGCCTGTAACCATGGTTTTTAAACCAGCACCTGAAAATACAGGAATTGTGTTTGTGCGCTCTGATATTGAGGGAAACCCTTCTGTACGAGCACACATTAATAATGTGACGAACACTATGCGCGCTACTACTTTGGAAAATGGGGAAGCAAAGGTTTTCACCGTTGAGCATGTAATGGCCGCATTCAGTGCTATGAATATTGATAACTGTTTTATTGAAATGGACTCACCAGAACCTCCTGTAGGTGACGGGAGTAGTGCAGTATTTGTTGATTTAATTCTTCAAGCGGGGATTGAGCAGCAACAAGCTGAGCGTCGTGTGTATAAGGTTATGCGGAGTCACTCAGTGTATGATGGGGATAGGTTTATTCTTATTGTACCTTATGATGGATATCGAGTTACCTTTACATCTATTAATCCACATCCATTACTAGGAACACAACAATGTGATTTTGATGTAACACCTGATTACTTCAAAGAACATATTGGTTCAGCTAGAACCATAGGTTTTCTAAAGGAATTAGATCAATTGAAGGCGATGGGATTAGCTAAGGGTGGTAGTACTGATAATGCACTTGTGTATGATGATGAAACTTGCTTATCAGTGCCTCGTTTTGATGATGAATTGGTACGTCATAAAGCTCTTGATGTTATAGGAGACTTATACTTGTTAGGTCCTATTGAGGGGCATGTAATTGCGTTGAAATCGAGCCATGAGCTTAATTCTCGTTTGGCTCGTAGTATAATGGAAGAAATAAGGGAGACACAGCAATGATTCTTAACCACGAAGATATTTTAGAAATTTTACCACATCGTTATCCTATGCTTTTGGTGGATCGTATTATCGAATTAGAACCGATGAAACGTGCTGTGGGTATTAAAAATGCTACATTTAATGAATTATTCTTTCAAGGTCATTTCCCAGGCAATCCGGTTATGCCAGGCGTATTGCTAACTGAAGCAATTGCTCAAGTGGGTGGGATTGCACTATTGTATCCGGAAGAAAATCGTGGATTAACACCTATGTTTACAGGTATTGATAAGGTTCGTTTCCGTCATCCTGTAAAACCTGGTGATGTTGTACGTATGGAAGTTGACATCGTAAAGATTAAAGGCCGTATGGGTAAGGTTGAAGGTCGCGCTTATGTAGGCGATAAACTTTGTGCTAGCGGTGAATACATGTTTGCCCTCGTATAATAGACTTAAGGAGTGATTATAGTGATAGTTGTAGGCATGGAAAATGCGGAATCCAACATTCATAACACTGCCATAGTGCATCCGAATGCTAAACTGGGTAAAGATGTTATCATTGGACCTGGTGCCGTCATTGGGGAAAATGTAGAAATAGGGGATGGCACTCAGATTGGTGCGAATGTTGTTATTGGTGGTTGGACGACTATAGGTAAACGCTGTGAGATTTATCCGGGCGCATCTATTGGTTTAGAACCGCAAGATTTAAAATTTAAAGGCGAAAAGAGTTATTGCTATATTGGTGATGAAACGGTTATCCGTGAATGTGTTACGATTAGTCGTGCGACTGGAGAAGGCGAAGAAACTCGCGTAGGCAATAATTGTTTATTACAAGCATGTACGCATGTAGCCCATAATTGTATTGTGGGGAACAATGTAATTATGAGTAACTGTGCAGGTTTAGCAGGTCATGCTATCGTTGAAGACCGCGTTGTTATAGGTGGTCTTGCTGGTGTTCATCAATTTGTTAAAATTGGGCGTAATGCAATGGTTGGTGGTATGGCTAAAGTTGTACAAGATATTCCGCCTTATGTCATTGCAGATGGTCAGCCAGCTCGCGTTATTGGCTTGAATTCTGTGGGGCTATCTCGTGCAGGTATTTCAGAAGAGGTGCGTCGTAACTTGAAACAAGCATTCCGTATCATTTATCGCTCTGGATTTAGTTTGTCTAGAGCAATCGAAGAAATGGAAATGCAGCTCGATTCCTCTGTGGAAATTGAAAATCTATTACGTTTCTTGCGCAATGCTGATCGTGGCATCATGCGTACGCGACGCGATTAATAAGAAACTCTACATTATGATTATATAATGTAGAGTTTTTTTGCGTTATTTTATACTCTTTTTAAAGGTCGGTTTTAAGGGGAAAGATAGGAAAATACTGTATTTTAAAAAGCTAGAAATACACTGAAATTATAGTAAAAAAATACGTGATTTATAGTACAATATATTGTATATGAGTGTGTCTTAAAAAATATACTTACAATAAATGATTTAGAGAATTGTTGTGGACCGTTTGCGGCTTCACATAGGAGGTATAGTCGTGGCAAAGGTAGGTTTAATTGCAGGTATTGGCGTTTTACCTGTTGAGTTCATGCGTGCTGCTCATATGTTGGGGCATCAAGTAGTAGTCATCGGTGTTGTGCCGGATACTGATCCAATATTAGAACAAGAAGCAGATGTCTTTTACCATATTGGCGTAGCTAAGCTGGGTAAGATCTTTAAGACCCTAAAAAAAGAGGGTGTTACGGAAATAACCATGCTTGGCAAGGTAACAAAGGAAATTTTATATAAAGGTTTAACATTTCCAGATTTAAAAACATTAGGCGTACTTAAACGGTTGAAAAATCGTAAAGATGATACGATTATGCTCGCCATTGTTGATGAGATTGAGCGAGAAGGATTTACCGTACTAGATCAGACGGTATATATGAAACCTTTTATGCCAAAGGTGGGGGTATTAACAAAACAACAACCAACAGAAGAACAGTGGCAAGATATATGCTTTGGTTTTGAATTAGCAAAGCATATGGGGGCTCTTGATATTGGGCAAACCGTTGTAGTAAAGAATAAGGCAGCCATGGCTATTGAAGCAATAGAGGGGACAGATAAATGTATCCTTAGAGGTGGAGAACTTGGTAGAGGAGAGTCTGTTGTTGTGAAAACAGAAAAACCAAATCAAGATGTTCGTTTCGATGTTCCTGCTGTTGGTATTAAAACATTGATGTCTATGATTGACAGTGGGTGTAAGGTTCTTGCCGTAGAGGCTGAAAAAACGATATTTGTACAACAATCAAACGTACTCGATATGGCAAATCGCCATAACATTGTAATTTGTGCTGTAGACCAAGCATTTGTAGATGCTAGAAAGGATCAATGATGAAAATTATGTTTTCTGCTGGCGAAGCGTCCGGTGATACCCACGGCGCTAGCGTAGCCAAAGCGCTTTCACAACTCGATTCCAGTGTCGAAATGTTCGGCATGGGCGGCACCTTGATGGAACAAGCCGGTGTTCGTATCGTTTATGATATTAAAAATCTTGGCGTTATTGGTATTGTAGAAATCATAAAATCATTGCCAAAGTTCTTTAAATTACGGAGCTTTTTAAAGGAAATCATGATAAAAGAAAAACCTGATGTTCTGGTTTGTATTGATTATCCGGGTTTTAATATGAAGTTGGCCGAGGTAGCTCATCAATTGGGAATCCCTGTGCTATATTATATAGCTCCTACAATTTGGGCATGGCACAGCAGCCGTGGTAAGACAATTAAGAAGTTTGTTACAAAGGTAGCTTCAATTTTTCCTTTTGAAGCTGAAGCATACCGCAAGTTTAATTGTGATGTAGAATTTGTAGGTCATCCATTAGTAGATATTGTGCATCCTACAATGACTAAAGCAGAAGCCATGGAATATTTTGGGGCTCGACCTGAAGCTAAACGTATTTTATTGATGCCTGGTAGTCGTAAACAAGAGGTGCTATCACTATTAGATGTGATGCTTGAAAGTGGAGAATGCTTAATGCAGTCCCATGAAGATGTTCAGTTCTTTTTACCTCGTGCACATACGATTGACCGTAGTGAATTAGAGGCTTTTATCAAGGAACGAAAGGTTCCTGTAACAATCACAGAGAATCATACTTATGATTTAATGCAAATCTGTGATGTATGTTTAGCTGCATCGGGGACGGCTACTTTAGAAACGGCTATGATGGAGTTGCCTACAGTATTGTTGTATAAGGTGTCACCTATTACATATGGTATTGGTAAAATGGTCGTAAATCTTACACATGTAGGTTTACCAAATATTGTGGCAGGGAAGGAAGTCATACCTGAACTACTACAAGGCGATGTTTCTGTCGATGCTATAGTAAACACAGTGTTACCTTTGTTAGATGATTTACATATAAACCAAAGCATGCGCACAGAATTGCGTGGCGTAAAGGAAAAACTAGGCGAGTCGGGAGCTGTCAATCGCGTGGCTCAATTGATTTACGACTTAGGTAAGGAGAGAATTAATGAATAGTTACTCACGTTTGTTGTACTTTGTGAGACCCTATTATAAGCGAATGATATTTGCTGTCTTTTGCATGATTGTGGCTGCTGCAGCATATTTAGTAGTACCTTGGCTCATTAAAAATGTGGTGGACCAAGTATTGCAAGATAAAAATATGTTTATGCTAAATCTCATCGTAGGGGCCATCATTTTGATATTTTTAATTCGTGGCTTTGCTACATATGGTCAAACTTACAATATGTCCTATATTGGCCAACGGGTTATTATCGATGTGCGTGAAGCAATCTTTAAACATCTACAACGATTGTCTTTGTCATATTTCGACCGTCGTAAAACGGGCGTTATCATGAGTAATCTCACAAATGACGTAGCTGCATTGCAATCGGCTGTGGTAGATAATTTGATTTCTCTCATCACGGAATCTGTAACCTTAATTGGTTCGTTGGTTTCCATGTTGTTAATCGATTGGAAATTGACTTTGGTTACATTTATAACCGTTCCAATGGTATTGATTATAATCAATGTATTTGGTAAAAGATTACGTTTAGCAGGACATGATGTGCAAGGACGTATAGCTGATATTACAGCTCTCCTACAAGAGGTTATTTCTGCTATTCGCGTTGTGAAATCATTTGCTCGTGAAGGCTTTGAGATTAATCGTTTTGAAGTTGAAAATCAGCGTAACTTTGATGCTGTAATTAAAGCTACTAAATTGACGAGTTTATTAAGTCCAATGGTTGAGTTCTCTGCAGCGATTGCAGTGGCTGTAATTCTTTGGTATGGTGGCTATTCCGTAGTTACAGGCACGATTACAGCAGGTTCTTTGATTGCGTTCTTAATTTATGCTATTAATTTATCAAACCTGTTAAGCGTTTGAGTCAAGTGTATGGAAACATTCAAAAAGCATTGGCTGCAGCTGATCGCGTATTTGATATTCTCGATACAAAGGCTGATGTAGTAGAAAAAGAAAATGCAATTACTTTACCAGATATTAAAGGGGATGTGGAATTTCAACATGTCGATTTTTCCTACGATGGTGAAAAAATGGCGTTATGTGATTTTAATTTATCCGTTAAGGCTGGTGAAAGTGTTGCCTTGGTAGGCCCATCTGGTGCTGGTAAAACAACATTAGCCAATTTGTTGCCTCGATTCTATGATGTTACTGGCGGCTCTATTACTATCGATGGTACGGATATTAAAGATGTAACCTTTGCTTCATTGCGTAACCAAATTGGTTTAGTACCGCAAGAAACCGTTTTATTTAACGCATCCATAAAAGAAAATATCTTGTATGGCCGCTTAGATGCCACTGAAGAAGAAGTTTATGAAGCAGCTAAAGCAGCAAATGTCTTAGAATTTGTTGATAAGATGCCAGATGGTCTAGATACTATCGTAGGTGAACGAGGAAGCTCTCTATCTGGTGGTCAACGTCAACGCGTTGCTATTGCACGAGCTATTTTGAAAAATCCAAAGATTCTGATTCTCGATGAAGCCACATCGGCACTTGATACAGAAAGTGAAAAACTTGTACAAGAAGCACTGGATCGCTTAATGGAAGGGCGTACAGCATTCGTAATTGCTCATCGCCTAAGCACTGTACAAAATGCGCATCAAATCGTTGTGTTAAATCAAGGCAAATTGGTAGAAAAAGGGACACACCAAGAATTGTTAGCCTTGGAAGGTGGTTTATATAACCATCTTTATTCCGTTCAGTTCTCTAATAAAGGATAAACATGTACTGGATATATAACGTATTGCTCATATTCTATTGGATTGGCCTTATACCGGTCATCTTATACCGCCTTGTTTTTGAAGAAGGCTTTTATGAGCGTATAAAACAAAGTGCAGGATATATGCCTGCAACACTATTGAAAAAAATAGAAGGGCGTCGTGCTATATGGATTCATGCTGCATCTGTAGGAGAAATTGTTGCGACAAGTCCATTGGTCAAAGAGGTTAAACGAGAATTTCCAGAAGCTGTTGTAGTTGTATCTGTTGTTACTGCTACAGGTCATGCGATGGCACATCGTATTATTCCGGAGGCTGAAGGTATTATTTTCTTCCCTTTAGATCTACCGTATTTAACACGAAAAATTTTGCATATCATAAAACCTATTACTATACTGTTAGTGGAAACCGAGATATGGCCAAACTTCTTGCGCATCGCTGAGTCTGAAAAGATTCCTGTTATGATGGTGAATGGACGTATTTCCGACCGCAGTATGAAGCGCTACCGCTATATTAGTGCTTTCACCCGTGAAATGTTGAGTTCTATTGAACGATTCTGCATGCAGTCTAGCTTCGATGCGGAATATATATCTCGGCTCGGTGCCAATCCTGATGAGATTACCGTTACAGGTAATATGAAATATGATCAAACCTATGCAACTGTATCTGCTGAGGAAAAACAAGTTTTACTAGATGAGTTTGGTTTTGGTCATAATCATCCGATTATTGTTGCTGGTAGTACACATAAGGGTGAAGAGGAAGCACTGTTTGATTCATTTAAACAAGTGTTAGTGGAGTATCCTCATGCAAGATTGTTAATTGCACCTCGTGAGATATATAGAGGTCATGATGTACAATCATTAGCAAAACGTTATGGTTTAGAATCGATTTGTCGAAGTGATATGACAGAACCTGTTCATAAGGAAATTCCTGTTGTTGTACTCGATACGATTGGTGAATTAGGTCGTTTATATAGCTTAGGGGACATCATATTCGTAGGTGGTTCACTTGTAAAAACAGGCGGTCATAATATTCTTGAACCAGCTGCTCATGGCAAACCAATTATTGTTGGTCCTCATATGTTTAACTTTAAGGAAATATTCAATCTCCTAAGTTCGAGAAATGCATGTAAGCAGGTTAAGAATCAAAAAGGTTTGACTAAAATGATTTTACATCTTTGTAAACATCCTGAGTTAGCGGAAGAAATGGGACAAATTGTCTTGATATAATTAGTGAAAATCGTGGGGCTACACGTCGTAATACACAGGAACTACGTCAATTATTTGAATCACATCATATTATTCCGTAATAGGAATTTATAATAATCTATACGGAGGGAGGTGCCTACTATGAATGGTGAAGATATGTTTAAGAAAATTATGAGTGGAGAAAATCAATCAATTCTTGGTGATATAGCTAGATCTGGGTTGGCCTTGCTCAGCAAAGGCTACGAAAAAGCTGTTACCATGCGGAACTCAAAATTTGATGCTCATAAAGGCGTTGAAAAGGTATCGGTACCTGTAATTAGTGTAGGCAATATAACGGCTGGTGGTACTGGTAAAACCCCAATGGTTAGACTTATATGTGATATTTTAGGTCAGAAAGGTTTTCATCCAACCGTATTGAGTCGCGGCTATAGAGCTAAAGATAATAGCCAAAATATAATCATTTCTAAACATGGTTCCATTTTAGTAGAGCCAGAAGAAAGTGGCGATGAGGCTTGGTTATTGGCTAAGGTGTTACCAAAATCGAGTGTTATCATTGGGCGTAAACGCGTAGATTCTGCACATATAGCGATTGATGAATTAGGTGCTGATTATCTCGTGATGGATGATGGCTTTCAACATCGTGCTCTTTATCGGGATAAGGATATCGTTTTAATCGATGCATCTAATCCATTTGGATACGAGCATGTATTGCCTAGAGGTTTACTAAGAGAACCTTTAGAAGGTCTTGAACGGGCTAGTATCATCGTTCTCACAAAGGTAGATCAAGTAGATCCAGGAATGGTATCCGCTCTGAAAAAACGATTGGCTAAGATAATACCTCAAAAGCCTGTGTATGAGACGGTGCACAAACCATGTGCTGTCTATACCCTTGATGAATGGGCTAATGGTGCTGAAGGAAGTCCGGTCGGTACTCATAATGATCTTCCTATTATGGCTGTAAGTGGTATTGGCAATCCTCAATCATTTACCAAAACATTGGAAGGTTGTGGCTATAATGTGGTTCATACCATGGGTTTTGGTGATCATCATGATTTTACAGATGATGATATTGTTGATATTTGGACACAAGCTTTTGCGCATAAGGCTCAGGCTATCATGATAACCGAAAAAGATGCGGTTAAATTAAGTCAGTTGCATACAATTGAAGACTTAAAAATGCCTGTATTCGTGCTATCTATAGGGATTGAGTTCCTTTCCGGAAAGCAAGAATTCATAGAAAATTTAGAGATTTAGTGTATAATAATAAGATACGCAAATAAAAGAAAAGGGGTTTTATTGTGAAGATTGGTTGCGTGATTCCAGCTCGGTTTGGCTCGACGCGATTGCCAGGTAAACCATTGGCAGATATCGCAGGTAAACCTATGATTCAACGTGTATATGAACGCGTAACAAATGCTAAAAACCAGAGGTATTCATTGTAGCTACCGATGATCAACGTGTGTATGATGCGGTGCAATCCTTTGGTGGTACAGTGGTTATGACGGATGCTAATCATCCAACAGGAACTGATCGACTAGCTGAGGTAGCACAACAATATACAGATTTAGATGTTATCATTAACGTACAAGGTGATGAACCGATGATCGATGCTAATTTAATCGATCAACTGGCAGAACTCTTTGAATCTGATGACGTACTCCAAATGGCTACAGTAGCCACCCCTTTATTAGAAGAAGAATATGATGAACCTTCTGCTGTTAAGGTTATTTTAAATAAGCGAAATGATGCAATGTATTTTTCGCGCTCCTTGATTCCGTATCCACGACATGATTTTGTAAATACTCCGTTAAAACATATTGGCATTTATGCATATCGTCGTCAGTTTTTATTAGACTATGCAAAAATGGAACCAACTGCAGCGGAACAAACAGAATCGTTAGAACAATTAAGAGCGTTAGAAAATGGATTTGCTATTCGCGTTATTACTACAGATAAACGATTTGTCGGTGTTGATACACCAGAAGACTTGGCTCGTGTAAATGCTATATTCGAGCAAGAGGAGAAATAAATGAAAACAGTACAAGTTGGCAATATGACAATTGGTGGCGGTAAAGGTCTGTTTGTATTAGCCGGTCCTTGTGTAATCGAAGATTATGACCGTACCTTAGCCATCGGTAAAGAGGCTAAGGCTATCTGCGAACGCCTTGGTGTTCCATATGTATTTAAGGCTTCTTTTGACAAAGCTAATCGCTCTAGCTTCAATTCTTTCCGTGGTCCAGGCTTAGAAGAAGGTCTAAAAATTTTAGCGTCCATCAAAAAAGAACTAAACGTACCAGTTGTTAGCGACATCCATTCTATTGAACAAATTGAACCAGCGGCAGAAGTGTTGGATATTCTCCAAATTCCTGCATTCTTATGTCGTCAAACTGACCTAGTTTACGGTGCTGCTAAAACGGGCAAATGCGTAAATGTAAAAAAAGGTCAATTCATGGCTCCAAAGGATATGGAAAATGTCCTTAATAAAATGAAGGAGTCCGGCAATGAAAATCTCATGCTTACAGAACGTGGCTTTAGCTTTGGTTATAATAATCTTGTTGTAGATATGAGATCATTCCCTATTATGCGTTCCTTTGATTATCCAGTGATTTTTGATGCTACACATAGCGTTCAATTACCAGGTGGGGCTGGTACAAAATCTAGTGGTAATCGTGAGTTCGTGCCAAATTTAGCGCGAGCAGCTGTTGCTAGTGGGGTAGACGGTTTATTCTTTGAAGTGCACGATAATCCAGAGGAAGCTCTTTCTGATGGTCCAAATATGGTGTACTTAAATCAATTTGAAGATTTACTAAAAGATTTAGTAGCTATTGATAAAATCGTAAAACGATAAGGGGCGATTGTATTGGAAATTTTAGAACAGGCAGCTCAAGTGCTTCATGAGGAAGCACAAGCGATCGAACAGTTAATAACAACATTAGATCAAAGTTTTGTAAATGCTGTTAACATGATTCTTGCATGTAAAGGTCGTGTGGTATGTACTGGTATGGGCAAATCTGGTCATATTGGACGCAAGATTGCAGCTACATTAGCAAGTACCGGTACACCTGCATTATTTATGCACCCAGGGGGAAGGGGTTCACGGTGATCTAGGTATGATTACTGAAGATGATGTGGTACTAGCCTTTTCTAATAGCGGGGAAACCGGTGAAATTATTAGTATTTTACCGTCCTTACGCCGCATTGGTGCTAAATTAATTTGCGTCGTAGGCAAACCAGAATCCACATTGGCTAAAAATTCTGATGTGGTTTTATTGGCTCAAGTTGAGCGTGAAGCGTGTCCACTTGGATTGGCACCAACTACAAGTACGACTGTAGCATTAGCATTAGGCGATGCTTTGGCTGTATGCTTATTAGAACGTCATCATTTTACTCCGGAAAACTTTGCTGTTTTCCATCCAGGTGGTTCTCTTGGTAGACGTTTGCTATTGACCGTAGAAAATATCATGCATGGTGGCGATGATAATCCGGTTGTGTATAAAGGGGCAACAGTTCGTGATGCTCTATTTGTCATGACTGAAAAAGGTCTTGGTGCTACAAGTGTTATGGATGAAGAAGGTCACTTAATCGGCCTTGTAACTGATGGTGATGTACGTCGTGGCCTTGATTCTGGTAGTAATTTCCTTGAATGGCCTGTGGAAGATATGATGACTAATATGCCACGCACCATTACGAAGGATAAATTAGCTGCTGAAGCTCTTCATGTAATGGAAAAGAATCAACCACGTCCAATTACCGTATTGCCTGTAGTGGATGCAGACGGTCATGCTTTAGGCATCGTTCACATTACAGATTTACTTCGTAGAGGCATTGTGTAATGGATATTAAGTGGATTATTCTCGATGTAGATGGCGTATTGACTGATGGAAAACTAATCTATACATCAAATGGGGAAGAGGTCAAAGAATTTTCTGCAAAGGATGGGTTAGGATTAGCGGCTGCCCATAAAGCAGGCCTTTCTCTTGCTATTATCACTGCTCGTGTATCTCCTATGGTAGAACGACGTGCTAAAGAATTGAAATTCGATGCCTTGTTGATGGGACATGCCAATAAAACGGACGCATTGCGCTCTCTTTGTGAAAGCCATCACATTGAATTAGAAAACATTGCCTATATGGGTGATGACTTGAATGACTTAGGGGCTCTATCTCTTGTGGGATTACCAATGGCACCACAAAATGCGGCACCTGAGGTAAAGCGAGTTGCTCAATTTGTATCGAACTATAATGGCGGCTCTGGTGCTGTGCGAGATGCCGTTGAATATATCTTAAAATCACAAAATATGTGGGATTCAGTTGTACAAGACTATACTATGGAGGCTCATAATCATGGGCAATAAAGGAGGTGAGCAGAATGAATAATGAATGGCAATACCACGTAGTAAAGGGTATTAGTTGGCTCGTATGTCGTTTGCCGTATAAGCTCATTTTTGCTCATAGGTGCTAGCTTAGGTCCATTGTATGGAATCATTGCGAAGAAGCAAAAAGCTAAGAGGCATTAAAAAAATATTAAAATTGGTATGAATATGAATGATGAGCAGGCTGAGGCTTTTAATTGAAAAAAACTCTTTAAGAACCTTGGCCGTAGCGTCATGGAAATTTTATACATGCCAAACTTAACAAAGAAATTTATTAATGAGCATATTGAAATGCGTGGTATAGAGTATTTAGATAATGCTATTAAAGAAGATAAAGGCGTTATTGTTCTTACAGGTCATGTAGGTAACTGGGAATGGATGGGTGCGGCTTTAGCGTCTTATGGGTATCCTTCTACGACTATCGTAAAGAAACAACCTAATGCACAATTCACGCGTTTTATGAATGAGTATCGTGAAATGGTGGGGCTTGATGTCTTTGCCAGTGGTGGTAATGAAATTGTATCAGCTGCTAAAGCCTTGAAAAAGAAAAAGCTTTTAGGCTTTTTGGCTGACCAAGATGGCTATATTCATGGTTTACCAGTACCGTTCCTAGGACAACCCTCATCGGCTGTTGTAGGGCCTGCTACATTTGCAAAAAAATTTGACTCTCCAGTGGTTCCAATTTTTGCTTCCCGTAAACCCGAAGGTGGGCATATAGTTCATATATTGCCACCATTACATTACAAACATAGCGGTGATGATGATGTAGATATGTACACTCTTACAGAAGAATGTGTACGTGTTACAGAGGACTTTATCCGTGAACATCCAGATGAATGGATTTGGTTCCAGCATCGTTGGATGACTAAGATGAGCGAGATCGTTGATTACGATAAGAAATTAGAGATAAGGGAGAGGGCGCATGAAAAACAATAAAAAAATGATTGCTATTGTCGCAGCTATCGTCATTGCTCTCATTGGTCTTATCGCGTATATTTTACATGATTCTGGCGATTCAAATTCTCCGAAAACAACGGCTACAGGTCAATTGGTTAACTTCCAAGGGGCAGAGCTACAAGAGGAGAAGGATGGTAAGTTGGTGTGGGCCTTATCTGCTGAAAAAATCGAGTATGACCCGCGTTCAAAATCAATTGTACTTACTAATTTAAAGGGCCTTTTCTATCAGGATGATGTGACGACAACAATTACAGCACCTCATGCTGTATTATCTGGGGGATCACAACTCGCTAGATGTTGATGGTGGTGTTACAGCATCTAATACTGAAGGCGCTAGCTTTAAAACTGATGCATTACATTTTGATAATAAGACAAAGTTACTTACTTCAAAAACTGCTTTTACATATGACTCAAAAGATATTACATTGGTTGGTGATAAGCTAGAAGGCAATATGTCTTTAAAACAAATCAAAGCAACTGGACATGCTAAATTAACGAAAAAGTAAAGTTGAGGAATTGCGATGAATAAGAAACAATATATGGGCTTAGCTGTTATTTCAGCGATGATGTTATTATCTGTTACAGCTTGGGCTGCTAATGAAGGGCCTTTAACAATTAGTGCAGATACATTATCTTATGATGGTAATACGGGCCGTGCTGAAGCATCCGGCAATGTTGTTATTACACAACAAGATAAAACGATAACGGGCGCAAATGGTTGGTATAATACTAAAACTAGAGAAGCATCTCTCGATGGGGGTGTTTCCTTGATTGGCAGTAATATGGCTATGTCCGCACAATCTGTACACAGTATCAATGATAATCAATTTAGTGCTACCGGTGATGTTCATTTGCAACGGGATGATCGTCAAATTTTTGGTGATTCTGTTGAATACAACTCTGATACTGAATATGGTAAAGTGCTGGGTAATGCAAGATTAATTGCAGAAGGCACTACATTAACAGGTAATCAAGTAGAAGGTTGGTTGAAAGAAATCCGCGCTGTAGCACAAGGTGATGTAACATTTAATAATCCAGATCGTAATGTATCTGGCTCTGCTGATCGTGCTACTTACACTCAAACACCTAATCAAAATGACGGTGTTGTATTGCTTACTGGTTCTGCACATGCTGTACAAAATGGCAATGTGTTGAATGCACCTGAGTTGAAATTGTACTTGAATGATAACTCTGCGGAAACATTAGGCGGACGTAGTACATTAGTTATCTCACCTAACTAATAAGGATTAATATATGTATATAGAAACTAAAAACCTAGTCAAAACATTCGATGGCCGAAATGTGGTAGACGGTGTTAGTCTTCATGTTGAAAAAGGGCAAGTCGTAGGTTTGCTCGGTCCTAATGGGGCAGGTAAGACCACATCGTTCTATATGATTGTAGGCATCGAAAAACCGACATCAGGTATTATTACAGTTGATGGCAAAGACATCACTATGTTGCCAATGTATAAACGTGCAGCGGAAGGTATTGGCTATTTACCACAAGAGGCATCTATTTTTAGAGCTATGACGGTAGAGGAAAATATTCGTGCCATGTTGGAAACGACAACTAAAACAAGTGATGAAATTGATACGATTGTAAATTCCCTAATTGATGAATTTAATATTGGTCATGTTCGTGAACGAAAAGGTATGCAGTTGTCTGGTGGTGAGCGTCGTCGTGTTGAAATCGCCCGTTGCTTAGCATTAGAGCCTAATTTTATCTTACTCGATGAACCTTTTGCGGGTGTAGACCCAATTGCGGTAGCCGATATTCAGCAAATTATTTTGCATGTAAAAAAACGAGGAATTGGGATTTCTGATTACAGACCATAATGTGCGTGAAACATTGGGCATTGTTGATAAGGCGTATATCCTTAGCAGTGGTAAGATTCTTTTGGAAGGTACTCCTGAAGAAATTGCTAATGATCCAATCGCTCGTGAACATTATTTGGGTAACAATTTTAAATTATAGGAGGGACCATGCGCTTATTAGATAGATATATTTTAAAAGCCTTTGTAGGTCCATTCCTATTCGGGTGTATTTGCCTTTACCAGTATTTTTGTTGGTACAGGTACACTATTTCGTATTGCTCAATATATAACAGAATACGGTGCACCGTTATTGCTCGTTATGAAGGCGTTCTTCTTGGCGATGCCGAGCATTATTTTATTGACATTTCCTATGTCTGTATTACTGGGTTCATTAATGGCTTTCAGCAGACTAAGTAGCACTAGTGAAATCGTCGTTATGCGTGCTGGTGGTCTTAGTTTCTTGCGATTAGCCATGCCCGTATATATTTTGGCATTGGTTATTTCTATTGGGGCCGTTGCATTTAATGAATTTGTAGTACCTCGTACAAATAATATGTATCAAACCATAGTACGCGAAGAAATCATGAAAAATGCGACACCACAAACACAAAGCCATATTGTGTTAAAATCTATGAATGGTGATAATCTTAGCACCTTAATGTATGCTAAACACTACGATAGTGAAAGCAAACAACTTAGCATGATTACAGTACAGCAATTCAATGATAAAGGCGAATTGCAACAAGTAGAGAATGCTGAAAATGCTGAGTGGAATGGTCAAGTGTGGGTAATGCATAATGGTATTATCTATGATGTATCTGCTGGTGAAGGTGTAGAGCGGACTATGCGATTTAAAGAGCAAGTTTTGCCAATTAAGTCTAGCCCTAGTGAAGTACAACAAGATCGTCGTAAACCAGAAGAACTAACTATTAAGGAGTTGCGTCATCAAATTAAGGCGTACAAAGCGGCATATACAAATACCAGCAAATTAGAAATGGAAATGTATCAACGCTTTACAATTCCATTGGCCAGCTTTGTGTTTGCTCTTGTAGGGGCCCCATTGGGATTGCAAAAACAAAGGTCTAGCTCATCCATTGGTTTTGGTATCAGTATTTTGATTATCTTCATTTACTATGGTGTCATGACCTTTGCTGGCGCGCTTGGTAAGGGTGGTGCTTTACCGACTTGGATGGCAGCTATGATTCCTGATGTATTGGGGATTGTCGCAGGTTTATATTTGAATTGGCGTGTATCTCGATAAAGATTATATGTCATTAGGGTGTTAATCAATAAAGAAAGGAGGGCGTCATGCTTGTAGGTTTAAATTCTCTTTATTATCGCTATTATGGGCGGACTCATTGCCTATATGGGGGATAAATTAGGAACAAAAGTTGGCAAACGCAAGATGTCCCTCTTTGGATTGAGACCTAAGCATACTTCAATTATCGTAACTATTGTGACGGGGCTTCTTGTTGCGGCTACTACGGTTGGGGTTCTTACGATTACATCGCAAAGTGTACGAACAGCCCTTTTTGGGATGGATCAGTTGCGAGCCGATATGAATCGCTTAACTACCGAGGTAGCTGCTAAAAATGCGGAGCTTGAACGTGGTAAAGCCTTATTAGAGGCTAATAAGAAAGAATTGGCTGATCGTATGGCCGAAATCGAAGAGATTCGTAAAGAGGTAGAACAAAGCCGTCAAGAATTAGCCGATGCAGAAGCCGCTAAATATGCTACAGAAGCAGAATTATCTGCGTTGCAAGCTTCTTATAATACAGCATCTAAAAAACTAGCTGCTCTAGAGGCTACTCGTGCTAGTATGGAAAAACATATTGCAGAATTGCAAAAAACACAAGAAGAGCTTAAGACGGGGATTATTCATCTTCGTGAAGGTACTATCTTATTCCAAGTAGATCAATTATTGACGCAAGCTGTTGTTCGTAATGGTTTAAATCATAACGATGCACGTGAGGCGGTTAATAATATTATTGAAGATACCAATAAATTAGTATTACGTCGACTAGGCGTTGAAGATCACGGTGAAACTGTTGTTTATGTAGATCGTCAAAATGTTGAGGTCGCCATTTCTAAAGTAGAAGAGGCTAAAACACCTATGGTGATTCAAGTAGTAGCTGCTGGTAATATTATTTCTGGTGAGCCTGCAGTTGCAACAATTCAAGTATATCCACAACAATTTATCTATAAATCTGGTGATGTAATCTCTACTGCTGTTATTGATGGTGGTAGTAATGCACAAGTTAATATGCTTAGATTCCTTAAAGCAAGTTAATGAACAAGCGAAGATGAAAGGTGTAATACCTGATTCCTTATCAGGAGATATAGGGTACGATACCTGGTGATGAGTTATTTACTGCTATTCGACGTATCAGCATGATGCATGGCAAAGTGCATGTAGAGGCTTATGCAGATGGTGATACCTATTCATCAGGTCCAGTACACATTAAACTGCGCATTACTCAAGTTACAGATACAGGTAAACTCATAAATCAAATTAGTTTCTATATGAAAAGATCTATGTATTAATATTTAATACATAGGTCTTTTATTTTGTGATAAAATATAACTATTGTATTGAGGAATGAGGACAATAGTATGAATAATATATCGTATATAGCCGCTATCGATCCAGGGAATGAAAAGACAGGTGTGGCTATACTTTCACAAGCCGGTGAATTAATACATCGCACGATTATTGAAACTAAAACGTTTAATAGCTCTTTTGAAAGTTTAGTAAGCACATATCGTGGCATCAACCATATCGTATGTGGCAATGGGACTAATCATAAGCATTTGTATCCATCAATCCAACAAATTGGTCGCAACCACAAAATTACAACCAGCTTAATTGATGAATCGCATAGTACGGAAGATGCACGTAAATTGTATTGGCAATATAATCCACCTACTGGTTGGCGTAGATTCGTACCAAAAGGGATGCAATTTCCTCCTGAACCAGTTGATGATTTAACGGCCTATGTCATCGGCATGCGTTATACAAAGCAGCTTAAAGAGCAGCCTGTACTAGAGGTTAAAAAGGAAGAAAATTTGCAAGAATTAGAGGCTAAACGATTAGCAGCTTTTAAAAAATTATATAATGAAGGAGATACGAATGAGTGATGTCGTAAAAAAAAACACATTGGTCTAGTATACTGCTGAGATGTGTTTGGATGATCATAGGGGCATTGATTTATACAATTGGTCTTGATCTGTTTTTAGTACCTAATAATATTATCGATGGTGGTGTGGTTGGTATATCCTTGATGGCAGCTGAGCTTTCTGGTATATCATTTAGTATATTTGTAGTTTTGCTTAATATACCATTTCTGTATGTAGGCTATCGTATTAATGGCAAGACCTTTACTATATCTACACTGTTTCTCCATCGTCTGGATGGCTATATTTTCAAAATTTGCCCATGATTTTACACCGATAACGACAAATCCTTTTCTGGGGGCCATCTTTGGGGGGATTATTCTCGGTATTGGTGTGGGCCTAATTATACGAAATGGTGGCTGTCTTGATGGCTCTGAAATTGTAGCCATTATATTTGATAAACGCACCACCTTTTCTGTTGGTGAAATCGTAATGGCCATGAATTTAGTTATCTTAGGTGCAGCAGGTTTCGTATATAGTTGGGATAGTGCTATGTATTCTTTGGTGGCCTATTTTATTGCATATAAAATGATTGATGTAACGATTACAGGCCTTGAGGAATCCAAGGGTGTTATGATTATTACAGATGCAGATAATTCTAAAAAAATTGCAGATGCATTGAATGCTAAATTGAACAGAGGGGTAACGATTTTATATGGTGAGGGTGGCTATTTAAAAACACCTAAGCACGCTCTCTATTCCGTAGTAACGCGTTTAGAAATCACACGATTAAAGGATACCGTATATGAAGTCGATCCATCAGCTTTTATAACGATTCAAGACGTGCATGATGTATTTGGTGGCCGTTTTAATAAGAATGGTCATTAAGGGGGTTCTAATGAATAATAAATTTGTAAAAGAAACGTTAGACTGGATATATGCCATTGTGTTGGCTTTGGTTATTGCCATGGTAATCCATATTTTTCTCGTACAACCAACACGTGTATCTGGCGAATCGATGGATGATACACTTCATAATGGTCAATACTTAATCGTTACTAAATGGCAACATATTATGCGTGATATGCCTAATTATGGTCAAATTGTTATCATCGATAGCCGTGTTAACCGTGAACGCACATGGGTTGATGATGTAAAAGAGCCATTAATGAACTATGTAAGTGTAATCGATAAATCAGCTCAAACTAATGACGTATGGGTAAAACGCGTCATTGGTAGACCTGGTGATACATTAGAATTTAAAGACGGCCATGTATGGCGTAATGGTGAGCAATTACAAGAGCCATATACAAAGGATACAACTATGAACTATAGTCGTTCTACACCTGTAGTGGTACCGGAAGGTCATGTGTTTGTCATGGGGGATAACCGAAACCATTCTAGCGATAGTCGATTCATTGGTCCCGTACCTGTGGATCATGTGCTAGGCTTTGTAGAGTATGCTCTTTAGAGTTATATAAAACATAAAATCCAACAATAAGATCTATTCATGGAATAGGTCTTATTTTTGTTTTTATAATTAAACTATGTATTATAAATAAGTTACAAATAATTAATTGTCAAGAAAAATTAGTGGTTAAACAAATTCTTCTTTAGATATATAAAATGAAATTTCATAAAATATAATTTTTAAGAAATATAGATAAATGCTGGGATTTTTCTTCGTTAAAAATATTTCATGAAAGAAATTTCATCATATTTAATTGTATAAAATGCTTTTACAAATTTTTGGAGGGAGTTGTATATTGACATCACAGAAAGACAACACAACAAGTTGTGGCGATATACAAGAATAGAAGAAGAGGCAACGTGGATACTCTACATGATGTTCTTATATAAATCATAACAAGATGTAAAGTCTTCTGATAATATATATTTTTTCTAAGTCTAAATAAAAAGACATTATCAGAAAGAAGGAATTTATTATGAAAAAACAATTTGCAACAGTATTAGCAGCAACAGCAGTTTTAGGTGTAACTACAGCATTCGCAGCAAACCCATTCTCCGATGTAACTCCTGATTCTTGGGCATACCAAGCAGTATCTCAATTAGCATCTGCTGGCATCGTTAATGGTTACCCAGATGGTACTTTCAAAGGTCAAAATGATATTACTCGTTACGAAATGGCACAAATGGTAGCTAAAGCAATAGCTAACCAAGATCGTGCAAATGCAGAACAACAAGCGATGATCAATCGTTTGGCTGATGAATTCTCCAACGAATTAAACAACTTGGGCGTTCGCGTTTCTAAATTAGAAGACCGTGTAGGTAATGTAAAAGTTACTGGTGATGCTCGTATCCGTTACCAAGGCTCTGAAGATAAAGGCGTATATAAGGACGGTAGCAAATCCTTAACTGATGGTCGAGCTCGTGTTCAATTCAACGCTAAGGTAAATGATAAGACTGACGCGGTAGTTCGTGTTAAAGGTGGCTATGAATTTGGTGATTCCACAAACGGTACAACTGCAAAAATCGATCGTGCTTATGTAGATCACAAATTTGGTCAAAGCGTATCCGCTAAAGCTGGTCGTTTCAATCAAACAATTGGTGGCGGCTTAATGTACGATGATACATTCGATGGTGCTCAATTGAATGTTGGTAACGATAAAATCCAAGTACAAGGTGCTTATGGTTATATGATGGAAGGCGCTGCAGCAGACAATGCTAAATCTGATAACCCATCTGTATCCTATGTAGGTGTTAAAGGTAAAATTGGTCAAGAATCCTCCGTTGGTGGTTTCTACTCCAGATTATCTAGTGGCAACTTAAATCACAATGGTGCTACCGTAGCAAATGATCACCAAAACGTATATGGCTTCAATGCGGACTTCCATAAAGATAAAGTATGGGTTGGTGGTGAATGGTTGAAAGCTTCCGATGTTTCTAACTCTCAAGCTTGGACAGCTGGTGTAGGTTATGGTAATTACGACATCGCTAAAAAAGGTACTTGGGATGTGAAAGGTCAATACTTCAACCAAAAAGCTAATGCACCTATCGTAAGCTCCACTTGGGATCAAGCATATGACTTGACTAACACAAACAATGGCTACAAAGGTTACATGGCAACAGTTGACTATGCTGTACAAGATAATGTTGGTTTAAGCTGCTGGCTATGGTTTCAATTCTAAAGACCAAAGCGGTAACGATTTATCCGACTTCTACCGTGCAGAACTTAACTACAAATTCTAATGAGTAGTAAAAAAATATATAACACTATTTTGAAAACCCTCTCTTAAAGAACATATAATAGTATATATAAAGGGAGTCCCTCCTTGAGAGGGCTCTTTTTGTATGTAAAATTAGAGAAATGCTATATGTAGTATGAGGATAAAATGACGCAATAGACAGATATGATTAGATAAAAAGATTAATAAACTATATAATTAATTAGTAAAAAAATTAATAGTTTCGATGAGAATAAATCTCATTAGAATAAAATATTGAATAAAAAGTGTAAAAAAAAATTGATTTTTTTAGAATATACAAAATGTATAGATAAAATCTAAGTTTTTTTATGGGTATGAAAAATAAATTTATGATAAATGAGAATGTAAAGTGAGAAAAAAAGGGTTTACATCAAAAATACTTCGTGCTAATATCATGGCAACAAGAGGCGATGAGCAAGACATACTGAAATCTTGATGAAGAATTATGGCGAGGAAACGTGGACACTCCCAAAAGAATTCTAAATCTAGAAATTAGAATGAATTGTGAATCGCATCTTTGCAAAAACAATTTTATTCTTATTTTTCAGAAAGAAGGAATTCAACTATGAAAAAACAATTCGCAGCAATCTTTGCAGCAACAGCAGTATTGGGTGTAACTACAGCTTTCGCAGCTAACCCATTCTCCGACGTAACTCCTGATTCTTGGGCATACCAAGCAGTATCCCAATTGGCAGCATCTGGTATCGTTAACGGTTACCCAGATGGCACTTTCAAAGGCCAAAATGACATCACTCGTTACGAAATGGCTCAAATGGTAGCTAAAGCTATGGCTAACCAAGACCGCGCTAACGCTGAACAACAAGCTATGATTAACCGTTTGGCTGATGAATTCTCCAACGAATTGAACAACTTGGGTGTTCGTGTAGCTCGTTTGGAAGACCGCGTTGGTAACGTAAAAGTTACTGGTGATGCTCGTCTTCGTTACCAAGATGCTGAACACAGTAACTCCAAATTTGACGCTCGTGCACGTTTGCAATTCAATGCAAAAGTAAATGATCGTACTGATGCAGTTGTTCGTTTGACTACTGGCAACTTCGAATTTGGTAATGCTGACGCAGCAGCTAAGGCAACTGTAAAATTTGACCGTGCATTTGTTAACCACAAATTCGGTGAACGCGTATCCGTTAAAGCTGGTCGTTTTGGCCAAATGTTAGGTGCTGGTTTAGCATATGATGACGCTTTTGATGGTGTTCAATTCAATGCTGGTAACGAAAAAATCAACTTCCAAGCAGCTTATGGCTATGCAGTTGCTGGCGATGCATTCAAAAATAAGACAACTAATGATAACCCTGAATTAGTTGTAGCAAACTTGAATGGTAAAGTTGGTAAACACACTAACGTTGGTGGTTTCTACACTCGTGTAAATGGTGAAGATCTGCAACTCTGAGCTGGTAAAGCTGTATAAAAAAATATCTACGGCTTCAACGCTGATGCTAACTTCGACAAAGTTTGGGTTGGTGGCGAATGGTTGAAAAGCTTCTAACGTAGAAAAAAATCCCAAGCTTGGACTGCAGGCGTTGGCTATGGTAACTACAAACAATCTAAACAAGGTACTTGGGACGTTAAAGCTCAATACTTCAACCAAAAAGAAAATGCTCCAATTCTTTCCACTACTTGGAACCATGATTTATAGTGCAGACTCCAAAGGTTGGATGGCAACTGTTGACTATGCATTGCAAAGACAATGTTGGGCTTTAACTGCTTACTACGGTTTCGATTGGGAAAAAAAATCAAGACTGGTACAGATCAAAAACGATTTCTACCGTGCAGACCTTAACTACAAATTCTAATTTGATAGTTACATATAAAAAGAGACTCCTTTCTGGGAGTCTCTTTTTGTGTAAAAATTTATATATTTCTATGATAAATGGTATAATAAAGAGTATTATAATTTCTATTTAAAGGAGGTAACTATGGATCCTTCTTTTTCTCATATTCAAATGGTGGCTATCGATTGTGATGAGACCTTACTACGCAGTGATAATACTGTGTCAGAGTACACAAAGGATGTACTGCATCGACTGCAAGAGAAAGGTATTCGTATAACCCTTGCCACAGGGCGCATGTATCAAACGGCAAAACCAGTAGGTATGTCTCTTAATCTGGGAAATGTACCGATGATATTATTTTCTGGTGGCCTAATACAGGAATTAGAAACAGCATACAAGGTATTTGAACGCACTGTACCTCGAGCCGCGGTACAGCGTATTTTACAATTAGCTCGAGAATATGATTGGCATATTCAATCTTATGTAGATGATAGATTGTTGTGTCATCATCGGAATTGGCAATCGGATTTGTATGAGGCTCAAACTGGTGCAAAGGCTGAGTTTCCTAGGTGATTCCTTGTATGAACTTTTCACAGGAACCGAATAAATTAATTGCCATTGATATGGTAGAAAATATTGATAGAATCATAGCTACTTTGACACCTCTTGTTGGCGATGAGGTTACCTTGGTTCGCAGTCAAAAGGATTTTCTAGAAATTATTGCCCGCCATGTGTCTAAAGGTGATGCACTAGAACAGTTAGCGCGCCAATATGGCATTGGTATGGAGCATATCGTTTCTTTTGGTAATGCAGAAAATGACATATCTATGTTATCGAAGACTGGTTATGCGGTTGCTGTTGATAATGCAGTGGAGCATGCGAAATTAGTGTCTCGTGAGGTATGTGGTCATCATAATGATGATGGTGTGGCTCGTTGGATTGAAGAACATTTATTATAATGGAGTAAGGTATGGAAGCATTTCGTTTATTAATCGTAACTGGCATGTCTGGTGCTGGAAAAACACAGGTATTACAGGCATTAGAAGATATGGGATATCTCTGCATAGATAATATTCCGCCTGTATTGATTCCTAAATTGAGTGAAATTTGTCGCCAAGGGGGAGATCGTACAAATCGCGTGGCCCTCGTAGTAGATATTCGGGGCGGAGAATTTTTTGAAGCCTTGTCTACATCTCTAGATAACTTGAAAGAGATGAAGGTTGATTATGAAATCGTATTCATGGATGCTAGCGATGAAACATTGATTCGCCGTTATAAAGAATCTCGTCGCAGTCATCCATTGGCACCAAGTGGTCGTCTCACAACAGGCCTAAAAAAGGAACGGCAAATCCTCGATTCTGTGCGCCATAAAGCAGATTATATTATCGATACGACAGATATGAAAACGGCAAATCTAAAGGAGTATTTGAAAAAACGATTTACTCAAGTTGCAGAAAAACATGGCATGACTGTAACTGTGGTAAGCTTTGGTTTTAAATATGGATTGCCTTTAGATGCAGACATGATTTGGGATGTTCGTTTCTTGCCGAACCCATTCTACATTCCAGAATTCCGTCATAAAACAGGGCGTGTACAAGTTGTAAATGATTATATTCATTCTTTTGAAGTGACTGATGAATTTAAGAAACACTATTTTGATACCTTAGATTTCCTGGTTCCTAATTATGAAAAAGAAGGAAAGGCTCAGTTTATTGTTGCTGTAGGCTGCACTGGGGGGATGCACCGTTCCGTAGCAATGGCAGAGGCTTTGTATGCTCATTTATTAGAAAAAGGCTATCGTGTCACTGTTGAACATCGAGATATGATGAAAAACAATGTGGAAGAAGATTTTAATCCACATCAAGCAGATCTAGGGGATTAAAGGGGTTTTTATGTTACGAAAACGTTGGTTCCGGTGGCTAATTCCGGGCCTTAATATTAAGCGTTGGCTTGCTCTCTATAGCTTAGGGGTAGGCTTATTAATCATAGGCATTTCACTATTGTTTAACTATCAATGGTTATCCTATATAGAGGATATAGTTCTTGCCTATTCCTATTCCTTAACGGGATATTATAATTACAATGTACTAATTTTGGTAGGTACTATTTTAATTGTTATCGCAGCCTTATTGATACTACTTGGTACAAGTAAGGTTATTAAAACTATTATTCGTGCCGTTTTACCAGATCCGTCTAGCAAGGTGTCGGATATTATTTTTCAAAATATTCGCCTCGATAAAGGTCCTAAAATTGTTGTAATAGGCGGTGGTACCGGTTTATCTAATTTGTTGCGTGGGTTGAAAGATCATACATCTAATTTGTCCGCCATCGTTACCGTTGCCGATGATGGTGGTTCATCTGGTCGTTTACGCGAAGATTTTAAAATGATTGCACCTGGAGACTTGCGCAACTGTCTTGTAGCTCTTGCTGAACAAGAAGGTGTAATGGAAAATTTGTTCCGCTATCGATTTGATGGGGATAATGAGTTATCTGGTCATAGCTTTGGTAATCTCTTTATTACCGCTTTGGCACAGGTTTATGATGGCGATGTAGAGGAGGCCCTCGAAGCGGCAAGTAAATTGTTGCGCGTTCGTGGTCGCGTTATTCCGTCCTCCACAGAATTTATTCAATTAAGTGCTGAATTGGTAGATGGTACTATCGTTAATGGTGAAAGTAATATTCCTCATTCAGGACAACCAATCAAGCGTGTGTTTAGTACACCGGCCTTGCCAAAACCAGAAGGTGCAGCGCTACAAGCCATTGATGAGGCTGATGTTATTATCTTGGGGCCTGGCAGTCTCTATACGAGTATCATACCAAATCTATTGACTGATAAGATTGCGGACCATGTACGTGCTAGTAAAGCCAATAAATTTATATTGCTAATGTTATGACACAACCTGGTGAAACGTCGGGCTATTCCTTGGCCGATCATGTACAAGCTATTATTGACCATAGTGGAGTTGGTATTGTAGATACCGTTCTTGCTAATGATGGTCCGCTGCCAATTCAAATGGTAGAACAATATAGCGCCGTGGGTTCTGAACCAATGGCAATTGATTCTAAGCGCTTGCAAGAAATGGGGATACGTACGGTTCGTGCTACATTAATCAGCCAAGAAAAACCTGCTGTTCATGATCCAGAGCGTTTGGGTAAGGTTCTTATGGATATCATCTATGCTATGAAATCTGATATGGAACCAAGAGTATTAGAATATTACTTGCGTCGTGCCGATCACTAGGTCTACTGTTGTAGTTTGTCATTATATAAGATTACAAAATATTAGTTCCATAAGTTAAGGAAAGGAGCCTCTATGTCTTTTGCAGAAGATGTGAAAAATGAATTATGTGCCTATGAGCCTGAAACGGATACCGATGTGGCCATGAAAATAGAAGCATCTTGTTTATTGCGCATGGGTGGTTCCTTATTACTCGGTATGAATGGAGCGATTGGTGTACGCCTAGCCACTGCTAATAATGCGGTGGCTAGACGTTTGCTTGGTATTTTAAAACGACAATATGAATTGCCTACACATGTTTTAGTTCGACAAGGTCTAAATTTGCGTAAGAAGAATATGTATACATTAACGGTCGACCCATCTCAAGAGGGGCGTAGTGCTTTAGAGGATTTGGCTTTGTGGCCCGTTACAGAACAGTTACCACGGAAGTGGCTAAACTCGATGGAGGCACGTCGAGCGTTTTTACGTGGCGCTTTTTTAGGTGGTGGGTCTGTTAATAAACCGCAAAGTGATTATCATCTTGAATTTATGACAGGCAATGAGTCCTTTGCGCGAGAAATTATATATGTTTTAAGATTATTTCATATTCATGCAGGGCTGACGGAGCGTAAAGAGGAGTATGTGGTATACCTGAAAAGAAGGAGATGCTGTTACAAATTGTTTGCAAATCATGGGTGCTCAATCGGCATTGATGGAATTTGAAAATGTACGCATTATGAAAACTGTGCGCAATCAGATTAATCGGCAAGTAAACTGTGAAACGGCAAATTTACAGAAAACAGTTGATGCGGCTGTGCGTCAAGTAAAGGCTATCCGTATTTTAGATGAACATATTGGTATCGATGCATTGCCGGATAAATTAAAAGTTGTTGCTAGATTACGTTGGGAAAACCCAGAAGCTAGTTTAAAAGAATTAGAAGAAATGATGAATGGTTCCTTGTCAAAATCGGGTATTGGCCATCGTTTAAAAAAGTTAGAAGCATTGGCCCTTACATATGATCCTATGGGGCTGGAAGAGGTTTAATTATGTTATGTAAGAAAACATACAAGCTAGCGACTATGTTAGCCGTTATGGGCGCATTGACAGGTCATGCTGCAAGCGATATAGATTTTAACTCCATAGGATATTTCTCGTTTACACCGTTACCTGCGCAGCTTGAGGCTCAGAAGGATACGTTACTGTTATCTGATAGTCCTGAGTACGTTGGGCCTGTAGGTGGTGTCCTTAGCGCGGGCAGTATAAATGGTAAAGGACGTATCTATTTCTATCATGTAAATGAAATGGCAGAGCCTCATAAGATTGCTATCGTACTGGAGAATACAGGTGATGCGCCGAATGGTATTGCTATTTTTCGTGAATTGAAATCCATTGCTACACCTGACTATTTTGCGGCCGGGCGTGATTTATCGCGGAAGGAGTTAGAGCAACCTTTATCGGATAGACAACTCTACTCTTTTGTAATGCCTCCAAAGAGTCGTCAATTAGTGTTTACCGATTTGGAGCATACACCAATTCCAAAGGATGCGCTATTTACAGGTATTGTAGATTTGCAGACTAGTGCGCCTGTATTTGCACGGGTTATGATGATTCCTATGAGTCTTAACTCTATTGAAGCGTCATACTGGGTAAACAATTTGCCTATTGACCATGTGCGATTGCGTGGTACTTTCACCGGTGCTGAAAGAAAAATGGCTGTTTCTAAAGAATACAACACGACCTTAGGCGGCGCGTATGTGGAATTGGGTAATGATAGAGAAGACCGCTTCGTAGAAGGCGTCGATGAAATGGATAATAAGGCTTATGTAAAGGATTCTGGTAACTACGGTATTTCCTATACTGTAAAAATCCCTACGAGTGGAGAAGATCCATTCCGTCTGTACTTTAACCCTTTAGGTGGCGGCTATTCTGGTTCCTTTACGGTGAAAGCACAACGACGTTGGCAAAAGGTGCCTAGTGAAAGCATGACCTATCACGTTGGTGGTGATGATGGATTGATGGCATTAGGACACAATACGGTAATGGATTCTCGTTACATGGGTAACTATTATGGTGGTGATACATTAACCATTGAATTCATGCCTGCTGGGGCATCGAATTTACCAGTTCGTTTTTACTCGTGCCTGAAGCGTTAGCCAATCCTCAATATGCACGTGTACTAGCTACTAATGAAGCGGGTCAACGTGCATTAGAGGCGGAAGCTCAAAAAGAAGCGGCGGAAGCAGCTAAAAAAGTGGCTATAGAAGAAAAATATGTAGCTGCAAAAGCTCAAAAAGAAGAACAAGCGCATCAATTGGCAGAACAAGCTAAATTGGCTGCTGAAAAAGCCGCAGCAGCTCATAAGGCCGCACAAGTAAGACAAGCAGAACTGGATAAACGTGAGGCTGAGGAGCAGGCTAAAATTAAAGCTAAGGCTGATGCAGCTGCTGAAAAAGCAAGAGCTAAAGCAGAAGCAGAACGCCAGTTAGCTGAACAAAAAGCGAAGGCTGATGCTGATAAAGCCGAAGCTGCACGCATAGCAGCAGAGCAAAAGGCTAAGGATGATGCGGCTAGAGCTGAAGCAGCACGCTTGGCAGCAGAGGCAAAGGCTAAAGAGGATGCTCGTATTGCGGCAGCCAAAGCGGAACAACAACGTATTGCTGCAGAACAAGCAGCTCGAGAAAAGGATCAGCGAGAACAATCGGCTCGAGAAGCAGCGGAGAAGAAAGCACAAGAATATGCAGCAAAACTAGAAGCACAACGCTTAGAAGCGCAGCGTAAGGCTGAAGAGGAGCGCATTGCAGCAGAACAACGAGCAGAAGCTGCACGTATTGAAGCAGAACGTAAAGCTGCAGAACAGGCGGCTAAGACTGAAGCAGAGCGACAAGAAGCTGCTCGTAAAGCTGAAGCAGCTCGACAAGAGGCGGCTCGTAAAGCGGAAGAAAAACGGAAAGCAGCAGAGGCGAAAGCAGAAGCAGAGCGTATTGCTGCAGAGGTTAAACGTGCAGAAGAGGCTAGAAAAGCAGAGGAAGCTCGTCAAGAAGCATTGCGTAAAGTTGAAATGGCACGTCAAGAAGCAGCCCGTAAAGCTGAGGAGGAGCGCCTAGTAGCTATTGCCAAAGCGCAAGAAGAGTCGCGTAAGGCTGAAGAACGTCGTATTGCGGCAGAGGCGAAACGTGCAGAAGAAATGCGTAAAGCAGAAGACGCTAGAATTGCAGAAGAAATACGTAAGGCAGAGGCTGCAAGACATGCTGAAGCCGAACGTATCGCAGAAGCAGCTAGACTTGCTGAGGAAGCGCGTATCCGTGAAGAAAATCGTATCGCAGAAGCTGCACGTAAAGCTGAACGGGAACGCATTGCTAAGGAACAAGCGGAAGCAGCAAGAAAAGCGGAAGAAGCTCGTCAGTTGGCAGAAAAACGATATCGTGAATATGAAATCGCGCAAGCTCAAGCTAAAGAAGCGCGCCGTCGTGCTGAAATTCAACGAGAAGCTCAGAAGAAGGCAGCACAACGAGCTGAAGAAATCCGCTTAGCAGCACAACGACAAATTATCGCTAAGCGCAATGCGGAAATTGCTCGCCAAAAAATTGCAGAAGAGCGAGAAGCAGCACGTATTGCTGCACAAGGTGGTAAACGTCGTAGTTTTTCAGAGCTAGATGATGTAAATACAAATGTTGATCAAGAGCAAGATAATGCACAAGACGCAGTATCTATCGAGCAATTGACAAGAAGACGAAACTAAGAGTTCGCAACTAGTTTACTATATAAATAGGATGTCCCTCGGCACATCCTATTTGTGTTTCTTCATTGGAATTACATTGACTTTCATCGGTAATTTCAGTACAATGATAAGAGATAAATGCATTGAGCAGTACGAGATACTGTAGCATTACAAAACACCTTTTAAATTGGTCCAGAGAGGCTAATAAAGGACATATAGTTGAAGCGCCCTCAAGGGCTTCTTTGTGCAAACTATTCGACCTTTTGCCCTGGGCAGAAGGTCTTTTTTGTTAAGTGAGTTAGGAGGCAATCATGGGACAAGTGAGCTTGCATGGCAAACATTTGTTAGGGTTACAACATGCTACACCAGAAGAAATTAAATTGATTCTCGATGTAGCGAAGAAGATGAAAAAGGTTGTTTTGTCTGACGACAAAAAAATTCCTTACTTGAAAGGTAAGGCGATTATCAATCTATTCATGGAACCTAGTACACGTACGCGTAGTTCTTTTGAATTAGCAGGTAAATATTTAGGGGCTGATGTAATCAACATTACTCCAAGTGGCTCTTCTATGGGTAAGGGTGAAAGCTTCCGTGATACACTATTAACATTATCCTATATGGGAACTGATGCGATTGTTATGCGTAGTAGCGCAGAAGGTGCGCCACTCTATGCGACAAAAGCCGTTGACCCTATCATTATCAATGCTGGCGATGGTGCCCATGAACATCCAACACAAGCATTGCTCGACATGTTCTCCATTATTGAACGCAAAGGCTCTTTAGAAGGTAAAAAGGTTGTAATCGTTGGCGATATTATGCATAGTCGTGTAGCTCGATCCGATATTTATGGTCTTACTAAAATGGGGGCTGATGTACATTTAGCAGGTCCACGTACCATGCTCTATCCTGAGCTTGAAAAAATGGGTGTTACCATTCATCACGATGTGCGTGAAGCTGTGAAAGATGCAGATGTTGTCAATGTGCTTCGCATTCAATTAGAACGTATTCATTCCGCACTATATCCAACAAATCGTGAATATGCACGCATTTTTGGTATCAATAAAGACGTATTAAGTCTTGCAAAAGACGATGTTATGGTTATGCATCCAGGTCCAATGAACCGCGGTCTTGAAATTTCACCAGATGTAGCCTATTGGGATCAATCTGTAATTCAAGAACAAGTACGCAATGGCGTATCCGTTCGTATGGCTGTATTGTACTTAACAATTCATGGAGGTGACGGTAGTGAGCTTGCTTATTAAAAATGGTACGGTAGTCAATCCGGCAAAACAACAACATGAAGTAGCAGACGTTCTCGTGAAAGATGGTAAAATTGCAGCCATCGGTCAAAATTTAAGTGCAGATGGTGCTGAAGTATATGATGCTACAGGTCTTATCGTAGCGCCTGGTCTTATCGATATTCACACACATTTACGTGAACCCGGTCAAGAGGCTAAAGAAGATTTTCATTCTGGTACACAAGCGGCTGCTGCTGGTGGTTTTACGCGCGTTGTAACAATGGCCAATACAAATCCCGTTGTCGATAATGCAGCTCTTGTAAGAGGTTTGAAGAAACAAGCTGAACTTACTGGCGTAGTTAAGGTTGAATTTATCGGTGCCGTTTCAAAGAACTTGGAAGGTAAAGAATTAGCAGAGCTTGGCGATATGGCGGAAGCAGGTGTTGTGGCTTACTCTGATGATGGACACTATGTAGAAAGTGCTGCTTTCATGCGCCGTGCCTTGGAATACTCGTCCATGTTCAACAAAATGGTTATCGATCATGCCGAAGATATTAGCTTAACTAAAAATGGTCATATGCATGAAGGCTTTGTATCTTATGAAATGGGTGTTATCGGCCGTCCAGCAGTAGCGGAAGATGTTGCGGTAGCCCGTGATATTATGTTAGCTGAAATGACAGGTGGTCATATCCATATTGCTCACGTAAGTAGTAAAAATACGGTGGATATGGTTCGTCGTGCAAAAGCGAAAGGCCTTAATGTAACTTGTGAGGTAACAAGTCAACATTTATCTTTTACTGATGAATACTTACGCGATTATAATCCAGCTTTTAAAATGGCGCCGCCAATTCGCTCCGAAGATCATCGCCAAGCATTGTTAGAAGGTTTGAAAGATGGCACTATTGATGCGATTATTACAGACCATGCACCTCATGCATTTGAAGAAAAAGACCATGAGTTCTGCTGTGCACCAAATGGTTTTAGTGGCCTTGAAACATCGTTGGCAGCTGTAATCACAAATGCTTATGGTCCAGATAAACTCAGCATCGACCAAGTTGTGTACTATATGAGTACTCGTCCAGCTGAACTAATGCGTCTAGATGCAGGTGTTTTAGAAGTAGGTAAAGCTGCGGATATTACAGTATTCTCTACTACAGAACAATGGACTGTAGACAGAAATAAATTCTATACAAAAGGTAAAGTTAGCCCATTTGATGGTATGACTGTTACTGGTAAAGCAAAACTTACCGTTGTAGACGGTAACATCGTTATGAAGGAGGGCGTAGTCCTATAATGAAAGGCAAATTAGTACTAGAAGACGGTTCCATATTTGAAGGTTCCCTATTAGGCGGCGCTCCAACGGTGGGTGAGGTCGTGTTTAACACGGGCATGACTGGCTATCAAGAAATCTTGACTGACCCATCCTATGCGGATCAAATTATTACATTAACATATCCACTCGTTGGTAACTATGGCACACTAAATGCTATTACACAAGGTCCTAAACCATACTGTAAAGGCTTTATCGTAGGCGAACTATGTGATTTCCCATCGAACTGGCAAAATGAAGGTTTATTTAGCGAATACCTTCGTTTACACGGCATTCCTTGTCTCTATGATGTAGATACGCGTGCCATTACTCGTACTATTCGTAACCATGGTGTTATGAAAGGCGTACTTGTGCGTGCTGATTATCCAATGGAAGATATTCAAAAACTGTTTAAACAAGATTTGCCAACAGACCAAGTTATGCGCGTCACTACAAAATGGCAAGGTATGCGTGGCGATAAAAATGCAGAGTTCCACGTTGCTGTAATGGATTATGGTGTAAAAGAAAATATTCTTCGCTCCTTAGAAGCGGCAGGTTGCCGTTTGACTGTATTTCCAGCAGATTCTAAGGCTGAAGAGGTATTAGCGGTAAATCCTGATGGTATCTTCTTATCTAATGGCCCTGGAGATCCTCAAGATCTTGGCTATGCTGTAGAAGAAGTGAAGAAAATGTTTGGTAAAAAACCAATCTTTGGTATCTGCATGGGGTCACCAAGTATTGGCACAAGCGTACGGTGGTTCTACGTTTAAATTGAAGTTTGGTCACCGTGGTTCTAACCATCCTGTACAAGATCTTCGCACAGGCCGCGTATACATTACGTCTCAAAATCATGGCTTTGCAGTAGATGATACTACTTTGCCTGATTATATTGAAATTACACATCGTAGTGTAAATGATGGCACTGTAGAAGGGATGCGCCATAAAGAATTGCCTATCTTCTCTGTACAATATCACCCAGAAGCGTCCCCTGGACCTACTGATAATTTATATTTATTCGACGAATTTGAAGACTTGATGAGAAAGGGAAAATAATATGACCACAGAAGCAAAAAAAGTACTCGTAATTGGTTCTGGTCCAATTATTATCGGCCAAGCAGCAGAGTTCGACTATGCTGGTACACAAGCGTGCCGTTCCCTTCGTGAAGAAGGTTATAAGGTAGTATTGGTTAACTCTAACCCTGCTACTATCATGACTGATACAGATATTGCAGACCGCGTATATGTAGAACCTATTAGCCTTGAATTCGTAACAGAAGTAATCAAAAAAGAACGCCCTTGGGGTTTATTGGCGACATTAGGAGGTCAAGTAGGTCTTAATATGGCTGTTCAATTGTCCGAAGCAGGCGTATTAGAGGAATACGGCGTTCAATTGCTTGGTACAACTCTTGAAGCCATTAAACAAGCAGAAGACCGCGAACTATTCAAGGAAGCGATGAAGGAAATCAATCAACCAGTTCCTGAATCTGACATCTTCAATGACCTTGAAGAAGCCGTAGCCTTTGCAAATCGCATCGGCTATCCTATCATCATCCGTCCTGCTTATACATTGGGCGGTACTGGTGGTGGTATTGCACATAACGAAGATGAAATGTATGAAATCACGCGCCGTGGTTTGAAACTTTCACCAATTCACCAAATCCTAGCGGAACGTTCCGTAGCAGGTTGGAAAGAAATTGAATATGAAGTAATGCGCGATAGTGCAGATAACTGCATCATCGTATGTAACATGGAAATATCGATCCTGTTGGCGTACATACAGGGGACTCCATCGTAGTGGCACCAAGTCAAACATTGAACGATATTCAATACCAAATGCTGCGTACTGCATCTGTGGACATCATTCGCTATTTGAAAATTGAAGGTGGTTGTAACGTACAATACGCATTGAATCCAGATAGCAATGAATATATCGTTATCGAGGTAAACCCTCGTGTATCTCGTTCTTCTGCATTGGCATCTAAAGCAACTGGTTATCCTATTGCGAAGGTAGCGGCAAAAATCGCAGTAGGCATGACATTGGATCAAATTACTAATGCTGTAACAGGCGAAACTAAAGCATGTTTCGAGCCTACTCTTGATTATGTGGTAACTAAGTTTCCACGCTGGCCATTCGAAAAATTCAATTTGGCGGACCGTACATTGGGCACTCAAATGAAGGCGACTGGTGAAGTTATGGCCATTGACCGTTCTTTGGAAGGTTCTTTGTTAAAAGCCATTCGTTCTTTGGAAATTGGTTTAGATCATATTGAACTTAAGAAAATCGCTCATGAGTCCATGGAGCAGTTGATTGAACGCTTACATCTTGTAGATGATGAACGTATTTATGTTGTAGCCGAAGCACTTCGTAAAGATATCAGTGTAGAGAAGATTCACTACATTACAAAAATTGACAAATTCTTTATTGAAAAAATCAAGAATATTATCAATGTGGAGAAAACATTGGCAGAAGAAGGTATTACTGAAGAAGTATTGCGTAAAGCAAAACGCTACTCTATTACTGATTCTGTTATTGCTCGTTATGCAAACACAACCGTAGAAGAAGTGCGTGCAAAACGCAAGGAATGGAATATTGTTCCTACATATAAATATGTAGATACTTGTGCTGCCGAATTCGAATCTAAAACTCCGTATTACTACAGTGCGTATGCGCAAGAAGATGAAGTTAAACCGCTCGGTGAAAAACTCCGTTGTAGTTCTTGGATCCGGCCCGATTCGTATCGGCCAAGGTGTAGAGTTTGACTACTGCTCTGTACATTCCTCTTGGGCACTTCGTAAAGCGGACTTTACAATCTATTATGATTAACAATAATCCCAGAAACAGTGTCTACAGACTTTGATATTTCAGATTCCTTGTACTTCGAACCATTAACAGTGGACGATGTAATGGAAATCATTGATAAAGAAAAACCAGCTGGCGTTATTGCTCAATTTGGTGGTCAAACTGCTATCAACTTGGCGGGCCCATTAGCAGAGCGAGGCGTAAAAAAATCCTCGGTACTTCTGTAGATAGCATCGATATGGCAGAAGACCGTGAACGCTTTGACGAATTATTGGCAAAACTTGGTATCCCTCGTCCAGTAGGTGCGCTTGTAACCTCCGATGAAGAAGCACAAGAAGCCGCTAAAACCTTGAAATATCCATTGATCGTTCGCCCTTCCTACGTATTGGGGGGGCGTGCGATGGAAATCGTATATAATGATAAAGAACTTGATGTATATATGAAGGAAGCCGTAGTTGCATCCAAGGAACATCCTGTTCTTATCGACCGATACATGGTTGGTATGGAGGTAGAGGTTGATGCTATTTCCGATGGTATCGATGTATGTATCCCTGGCATCATGGAGCAAATCGAACGCGCTGGTGTTCACTCTGGTGACTCCATGGCGGTTTATCCAGCACAACATTTAAGCCAAGAAATTATCGATCAAATCGTAGATTATACACGTCGTATTGCAATTGGCCTCAATGTAAAAGGTGTACTTAACATTCAATATATCGTGGCTGATGGTGAACTTAATGTAATCGAAGTTAACCCTCGTTCTAGTCGTACTGTTCCATTCATTTCTAAGGTTACAGGCATTAACATGGTAGAATATGCCACACGTATTGCTCTTGGTGAAAGCTTAAAAGATTTAGGCTTGCCATTAGGTCTTGTACCTAATAAATCATATGTAGCCGTAAAAGCACCTGTATTCTCATTCTCTAAAATGGGTCTTGTAGAAATTGCTCTTGGACCTGAAATGAAGTCTACTGGTGAAGTTATGGGTATTGGTCGTACATACTCTGAAGCATTGTTCAAAGCTATTAACGGTGCCAACATGCGTATCCCAGAAGATGGCACAATCCTTATGACTGTAGCAGACCGCGATAAAGAGGAAGCTAGCCAGTTGGCAAAAGGCTTCATCGAATTGGGGTATCACATCGAAGCAACTGGTGGTACAGGTAAATATTTCAAAGAACATGGCGTTGACTGCAAGGTGGTTAACAAAATTTCTGAAGGTGATGACAACTGTGCTGATCACATTCGTCAAGATAAAGTGGACCTTGTACTCAACACATTGACTGCTGGTAAACGTCCTGAACGTGAAGGTTTCCAATTGCGTCGTCTTGCTGTTGAAATGGGTACACCATGCTTAACAAGCCTTGATACAGCACGTGAAGTATTGCGCGTTGTAGCAAATCGTAAATAATGCAAACTACAGTGTAGAAGCATTACAAGATTTTGAATTGGAGTAATACCATGAGTGGCTATGTAGAACAGGGCGAAGTCGTTCGCAATGAGCAAATAGGCTCAGATGTGTGGATCATGGATGTTCACGCACCAAAACAATCAGCAGAAGCAAAGGTAGGGCAGTTTTGTAATGTTCGCGTATCGGACTCTACGGCGCCACTATTGCGTCGCCCTATCAGCTATGCTGGATTTGATGCTCGAAAGGGTATTATTACCCTTTTGTATCGTGTCGTTGGTCAAGGGACTGAGATTATGACTCGTCTCGTACCTGGTGATACATTAGATTGTCTAGGTCCTTTGGGGGAACCATTTGTAACATCTAGGAACATGCTTCTCGTTGGAGGTGGTGTCGGTATTGCACCGATGTTATGTATTGCCTCTCATTTACAAGATGGAGAAGAAGCGCAAGTTATTCTAGGTTTTAGAAATGAAAGTGAAACCTTCTGGGCAGATTTATTCAAAAATACGCCTGTACAGGTTCATATCACTACTGATGATGGTAGTGTTGGTACAAAAGGCTTCCCTACGGCTATTATGCCTGATCTAATTAATGCTAATACGTTTACCTCCGTTATGACTTGTGGTCCAACACCTATGATGAAGGGGGTTGCACAAGTTGCTAAAGAGCTCAATGTACCTTGCCAAGTATCCTTAGAGGAACGCATGGGCTGTGGTACTGGTGGTTGTTTAGGCTGTGCTTGTGATGGTGCTGAGGGTAAACGCTATAAAGTTTGTAAGGATGGTCCTGTATTCCCTGCTGAGGAGGTGTTCTTTTAATGAGTGAACGCGATTTAAATAACACCGTTACTCCTAATCCAAAACTTGCCGTTGATTACTGCGGCATTAAGATGAAAAATCCTATTATTGCTGCATCTGGCACCTTTGGTAATGGTCCGGAATATGCGGGGTACTTAGATCTTAGCAATGAGGTAGGTGCTATTTCCGTAAAAGGCTTAACACCAAAGGGCCGCCATGGTAATCCTGGTCCTCGTATTGCAGAAACGCCATCTGGTGTATTGAATTGTATTGGTCTTGAGAATCCAGGGGCAGAGCATTTTGTTACGGATATTTTGCCAGAACTTAAGAAATATGATGTACCGCTACTAGCTAATATGTCTGCTGGTACAGTAGAGGAATTTGCTTGGATGGCAGAAACACTATCTGTGGATGGTATTGCAGGCCTTGAAGTCAATGTATCATGTCCAAATGTAGAGTGTGAAGGCATGGCGTTTGGTGTAGACCCAAAGGTTGTTGAACAAGTAACTAAAGCGGTTCGTAAAGTAACTGATAAACCTGTTATCGTAAAATTATCACCAAATGTAACAGATATTGTGGAAATCGCAAAGGCTGTAGAAGCAGGTGGTGGTAATGGGATAAGTCTTATCAACACCTTGTTGGGTATGGCTATCGATATCCATCGTCGTAAACCTCTATTGGGGAACACGTACGGAGGCTTATCTGGTCCAGCTGTAAAACCTGTAGCATTACGTATGGTTCATCAAGTCTATAAAGGGGTTACTATTCCTATTATAGGCCTTGGTGGTATCATGAGTGGTACAGATGCTATCGAATTTATGATGGCTGGTGCTCAGGCCGTACAAGTTGGTACAGCTACGATGGTAGATCCAACAGCTATTTCTCGTATTGCTCGTGAAATGGGCGAATATGTAGAAACACACAATCTTAATAGTATTATTGATATTGTTGGTGCAGTGCATCAATAAATATCTAAATAGAAAAAGAAGGAAATTGGCGTGGCCAATTTCCTTCTTTTCTTGTATATGCTATTGTTAAGTTTTTTTATTATTGGTAAATGTATTACACATAGGCTTTATAGAAATCTATAAACTGTTGAGCCACAGGGGAGAGTGCATGTCCTTTTAGGGTGATAAATGCTTTTTTAAAGTCTCCAGAGAACTCAGGTAATTTAATACGTGACATTTTTCTGTGGTTTACCATTTCCTTAGCGTCCATTGGAACGAGTGCAACGGTGCGACCAGAAGATGCCCATTCGATAGCTGATGTTTTTGTGGTTGTAATAGCAGTAACATTGAGATACTCCATATTAGTTAAAGAGGATTGCATAATCATCCTTACAGAGCCACCAGATAAAGATAGAGGGCATTGTTTGATATCTTCCCAAGTGATTGTATCATGTTCACGATCAGTCCAGAATACGTCACGTCTAAATAGGGCATATAAATGTTCCTCTTGAGTTAATAGAATATCAAATTTATCTGTATCTACCATTTGAATATTAGCGATACCGATTTCCGCACTACCATTAATGAGTTGATTTACCACATTTGTCATAAGTCCTTCATAAATTTCAAAATGTACAGATGGATACTTCATGGAGAATGCTGGTAAATATTGCTGTACGATTGGTGTAGAACGGGAGGCGGATGTGGCAATACGTAATGTACCTTCAATTCGTGAATTTAATTGCTGTACCGCATTGTAGGTAGATTCTTCAATAGAGCATAATTGCTGTGCTTTCTCGTAGAAAATCTTGCCCGCATCAGTTAATTGTAAATTGGAACCACGTTGTCCCCGCTTAATATTGATTAGTTGAGCACCGAACTCTGCTTCTAAATATTTAGCTGCTTACTTAAAGCTGGTTGTGTAATGTGGAGAATTTCAGCAGCTTGTGTCATATTACCCGTTTGAACTAGAGTTATAAAATTGTGATAGTACGATGTGTCCATAAAATCTCCCTATTATACACAAATTAAGATAATTAAAATTTATAACTATCAAAAGAATGGTTATTTCACTATTGGTAAAAAGTCATATATACTAAACACATCAAGAGATGTAAAACGATTGAAATTAGTTTTAATAATCTCATCAAATTTTTTGATATAGCATCAGTGACTAAGAAAGTGTAGGTACTACTATGGGCGTAGTAAAAAGAACATTAAGTAAAGCAATTCGTAATTGGGAAGCACGTAGATTAATGACAGCACATAATGCTGGTGTTAGTCGTAAAAAACAATTAGAACGCGTATGGCCACATCCATTGACAACTGAAAAACGTCATGAAATGAACCAAGGCATTACTGGTTTAGTTCATAATGGCAACTAATTAGTTAGTGTACGAAGTGATTGAACACTTAATCTAGTGGTAATACCACTTCGATAGCATCTAATACATTACAAGTAGCAGCTCCATGACTCATGTCTTGGAGCTCTTTTTGTATGCGTTCCACATCGTTTGGTGCTACCAATATTGTTAGCGTAATTAGTTCTCCAAATGAAGCCTCATAATGTAGTTGAGCATCTTGTAGATAACGTTCTACGGCACCATATAATGCATAGTCAATGGTGGTTTGTAACTCTGTCCGGATGGTATGCAATTCCTTGGGTGCAAGACGCAATGTTTCTGCAACGGAGTGAGAATATGCACGGATTAATCCACCAGCTCCTAATTTAATACCACCAAATAGCGTGTTACAACAACAGCAATATTGGTAATTCCCGTCTTTTTTAACACTTCAAGCATAGGCTTGCCAGCGGTTCCCGATGGTTCTCCATTATCAGAGGATCGTTGTTGCTCTTGTTTAGGACCCAAAGCAAAAGCCGTACAATTATGGCGTGCATCCCAAAACTCTTTGTTAATGCGGCCAATAAAAGCTTGTGCTTCTTCTTCAGTACTACATGGATATACAGTGGTAATAAATCTAGATTTCTCTACGACGTACTCATGGCGAAATTCATTGGTAATAGATATGAATTCCACAGTAGGGCTAGGTGTTTCAGGCATTTTCTCACCTCCTTTTTCTTTTTACTACTATTTTATTTATTCATCATCATCACTTTATTATAAGCTATTTATAAACGTAATGTATAGATTATGAGCAATAATGTTTAATAATATATGCATAACCAATATAGACTTTATAAAGAAAATGATGAATTTATTAATTCCCTTGTTCTAAAGGAATAACCCTGTATTTTTAGTAGGATATTGACGTATTGAGAATTTATGTTACTATAGAGTGTAGATACATGAATAGGGACTCATGTAAAGGTGTTCATATATTGTTACATATAAGAATACTTTTGATAATGTTTTATCCTATATAAATGTATTGATTGAGATGTCTTTAAAATAATATAGAAAGAAGTATATATATGAGCGCTAAAAAACAAGAATTTGATATTACAGGCATGCATTGCGCGGCCTGTGTAAAACGTGTTGAGAACGTTGTATCTAAAGTTGATGGAGTAGCCTCTGTAAAGGTGAATCTATTAACACGTAAGGGCAGCGTTGAATTTAAAGATGGTTCCACTGTTCAACCACAACAAATCATTGATGCCATTACAAATATTGGCTTTGGTGCTGCGGAAGCAGATGAAACCAAGAAAGAAATAGAAAAGGTTAATTTAAGACCTCATATTACGCGTCTTATCATTGCAGCTTGTATGGCTGTACCGATGATGATTAATATGACATTACATCGCTTTGGTATTCAAGCCTTGCCAGTATGGGTAGAGTTCATTCTTGCTACCATTGCTCAGTTCGGTCCGGGCCTTATGTTCTATAAGAGTGCGTGGAGTGCGGTGAAGAATGGTGCCCTTACCATGGATGTTCTCGTTGTAATGGGCACGACTGTTGCTTATCTATTCAGTATTTATAATTGGCAGTTCCATCCAGAGCTTGGTCCTCATGGTATTTACTTTGAAACCTCTGCATGGCTTATTACATTTATCCTTCTTGGTAAACTCTTAGAAGAAATTGCAAAAGGGCGTACCTCTGAAGCACTTCAAAAGTTGATTGCCTTACAACCTGCAACGGCTCATGTGTTGCGTGACGGTGAGTTTGTAGATATTCCTACGTCTAAAGTAGTAGCCGGCGATATTTTACAAGTTCGAGCAGGCGAAAAAATCCCAGTCGATGGTACAATTACTGACGGCTATTCTACAGTAGATGAGGCTATGCTTACTGGTGAAAGCTTGCCTGTAGAAAAACAAGTGGGATCTGATGTTATCGGTGCGACTATTAACTTGAGCGGTGCTTTCACAATGGAAGCAAAACGTATCGGATCCGATACAATGCTCTCTCAAATTATTAAAGTCGTAGAGGAAGCTCAAACCTCTAAAGCAAGTATTCAACGTATTGCAGATATCGTTGCTCAATATTTTGTGCCTACCGTTATTGGCCTCGCTGTATTGACTGGCCTTGTATGGTATTTTATTGTAGGCGATTCTGTTAATGTAGCTCTCATTAATGCTACAGCAGTGCTTGTTATCGCTTGTCCTTGTGCACTTGGTCTTGCTACACCAACATCTATTATGGTAGGCTCTGGCTTAGGTGCGGAGCATGGTGTTCTCATCAAGAGTGCGGAATATCTTGAAAAAGCTGGTAAACTCGATGCTATCGTTATGGATAAAACTGGCACTCTTACACAAGGTGTTCTCGATGTAACGGCTTTCAAAAACTATAATGGTGATGAAAGTAGAAATATGTCCCTTATGATGGCCCTTGAAAGTGGTACATCGCATCCAATTGCAAAGGCTATGGTTTATTATGGCGAAGATCATGGTTATAAAGGTAAAGCTGTAGAACTTGAAAGCTTTGGTGATGTGCCTGGTAAAGGTTTACAAGGTGCTTATCAAGGTGTATCTGTACAACTTGGTCATAGCCGTTGGATGAGTGAACTCGGTTATGATTTATCTAAGGTGCAAGATGATATTCAACATTTTGAAGAACAAGGTGCATCTGTATCTGTTCTCGCTGTAGATGGCGTTATCAGTGCATTATGGGCTGTAGAAGATGAATTACGTCCTGAAACTATTGAGGTTGTAAAAGAACTACAGTCTCAAGGCATCGACGTATGGATGCTTACCGGTGATAATCGCCGTACAGCTCAATATATTGCTAAAACAAGCAGGTATTACTCATGTAATTGCTGAAGTGTTACCTCAAGATAAAGCTAGCAAGGTAAAAGAGTTACAAGATAAAGGTCTGGTAGTGGGCATGGTTGGTGATGGTATCAATGATGCACCAGCTCTTGTAACGGCAGATATTGGTTTTGCTATCGGTAGTGGTACAGATATTGCCGTAGAGGCCGCAGATATCGTTCTTGTAAGAAATGATTTACACACACTAGTACAAGCAGTACGCCTCAGTCGTAAGACTATGACTAATATTAAACAAAATCTATTCTGGGCATTGATCTTTAACTGCATTGGTATTCCATTGGCTGCTATCGGCGCATTAAATCCTATGATTGCAGGTACAGCAATGGCATTCAGTTCTGTTACAGTTGTGGGTAACGCCCTTCGCTTGAAACGAGCTAAACTCTAATTATATATGAGATAAAATATAGAACAGCACCTATAGAATGGTATAGGTGCTGTTTTGTATTTTCTTCATTTTTATTGCTAATATTTTAATTCCTATAAACTCGGTATTTTTATAGTACCTATCATCTGATATACTGAGTATAGTTCTTAAGAAAAGGGAAGGAGTTTATTATGAAATTAAAGACTCGCGATATTGTATATATTGGATTTATTGCAGCCTTATGTGCAGTAGCAACAACGATTCGCATTGAAATACCAGGTGGGGCCATGGTTCATTTAGGTTCCGCTGCTCTCTTTACCACATCTATTCTCTTTGGTGGTTTATATGGTGGTTTAGGTGCGGCTATTGGTTCCGCATTATTTGATCTTTTTGGTGGACATACGCAATACATTGTATTCTCTTTCTTTATTAAAGGTATTGCAGGTCTTATTGTAGGTGGTATAACAGCAGGTTACTTGCCACCATCCATTACAAAGCCGACAGCATCCTTTACACGCATTTTGATTGCTCTTATTATTGGTACAATCTGGACTGCATTTGGCTATTTCTTAGCATGGTGGTTTGTTCTTGAAAGTGCAACCGTAGCAGCTAGCAAAATTCAATACTCCTTGATTACCAGTGCGGCTGGTATCATTGTAGCTATTGTATTGACACCAAAGTTACAAAAGGTAGTACGTAGATTATTTACAAAAAACTATTAGAGAGAACAATTGCAGATGCTATATGGAACTATCTTAATAATAGGTACTATGAATAGGTTACATTACAGTAGATAGAGGTTTTTTTATGAAAGTTCTAAATATGGAAAGCATTTACTTAAGAGATCCTGATGGAAATTTAGTAGAACTTTGTCATTATAATCTGTAGTATCTCAAGTCAGAGAATATAAATATAAATGGCACCTTATTTTTTTAAATAGTCAAAGGGCGCTCATTAGCATATATATTAGCTAATGAGCGCCCTTTTTTTTTCAGTATATATCAATTGTTTATTGATTTTGTTTATGGTATTAAAAGTTACATAGGTCGTTTAAGTTCTCTGCCATGGTAGGATGTGTGAAGATTTGATTTTTGAAGTATGTATATGGAATGTTGTTATCCATAGCCATTTTAATGAGGTTAATCAACTCTTCAGCACCTTGAGAATAAAGTGTAGCACCAAGGATTAAATTGTTTTCTTCATTTACTACAATTTTAAAAGCACCTTTTAAATAGTCGTTTACATGAGCTCTTGGCATGGTAGTTACGAGCATTTCTTTAGTTTTAACTGTATATCCTTTGTTGATAGCATCTTCTTCTGTAAGACCAACACGAGCGAGTGGAGGTGTTAAGAATGTTGTGTAAGGAATATTTTTGCGATCTTTTAATGTGTATTGGCCATTACCTGTAAGAGCACCAAACACAATGCGGAAGTCATCGAGAGAAATATACGTAAATTGAGGACCACCGTTTACATCGCCTACTGCATATACGCCAGGAACGGAGCTTTCACATGTATCATTCACTACGATAGCATCGCGTTCGTTAGTAGTAATATCCGTATTTTCTAAACCGATGTTAGCTGTATTTGGTTTGCGACCTGTAGCATATAAAACAGCATCAAACGTATAGTTTTGACCATTTGCAGTGATAACAGGTTTGTTACCATCATTAGATACAGAGTTTAATGTTACATCATTAAGAATAGTAATACCTTGCTCAGTCAAGTACTCGTTAGCTAATTCTTGTACGATCGGTTCCTCCCGTTTTAAGATGCTCGATTCAATATTAAATACTGTTACCTTTGTACCTAGTTTAGCATATAGGCTGGCAAATTCAAGGCCGATAGGACCAGCACCGATGACGCCTAGTGTACTTGGTTGAGGCGATAATTGTTGAATTTCTGTGCTATTATAGAAGCCTGTTGCTGTGTCGATGCCATCAATGTTAGGCTTAATCGCTACAGCACCAGTGTTAATAATAATTGTTTCACCAGATAAGATGATTTTATCTTCCCCAGCTGTAACGGCGATTTCTTTATTGCTAATGAATTCACCATGTCCAGTATATACATCGACATGTTCATTAGTGTCTAACATACCGAAGTTTTTATTGCGTAAACGAGATGTAACTACCTCGCGTTGGTTTAATACTTGATCGTAAGATAAGCCTTTTGATGCGGCTATAATCATCGTTTTAGTTGGGATACATGCAATATTAATACATGTGCCACCATACATAAGTGGATTTTCTTCAATCATAGCTACAGATTTGCCCATGGAGCCAAATTTAGCGGCTAATGTTTTACCGGCTTTGCCGAAACCTAGGACGATAAGATCATATTGTTTGGTATTCATAAAATACCTCCTGTCTTTATATTGAAAATATTAGATATCTACATTATAGCACTTTATTATAGATATAAAAGTAAAAAATAAAATTTATTATCATTAAAGTAATTATCATAAGAACATAAAAGTAGTTGAGTACAAGACTATAATTGTGTGTTAAGTATTTCTACTTGACACATCTTTTTTTATGCTGTAGTATATGTAAAGTAATATGACTTGACAGTGATGGAGGTGGCGAAATGGAAGAACGAGTACTTATCAGTTTACTCCTTGATTTCTATGGGCCATTGTTGACGGATAAGCAACGGATGTCATTACAACTTCACCACGAAGATGATATGTCCCTTGGAGAAATTGCTGAGGAGATTAGGTGTATCTACGGCAGGCTGTACATGATAATTTACAGCGTGCTCGTCATATTTTTAAATGACTATGAATCTAAATTACACTTGGTGGCACAGTATGAGCAGCGTGAAGGACTGCTATGACAGTTGAAAAGATACCTTGCCTAAAGAGGATGTTAGCTGACAATCGCAGGGTACAACAATTATTGACGCAAATGGAGGGATAATATGGCATTTGATAGTTTGTCAGAAAAACTGCAAGACGCCTTTAAATCCTTGAAAGGGAAAGGCAAAATTACAGAAGAAGATGTCAATCTTGCGTTGCGTCAGGTACGAACTGCACTCTTAGAAGCGGACGTAAACTTTATGGTGGCGAAGGATTTCGTTAAATCCATTAAAGAAAAGGCCCTCGGTGAAGAGGTGTTCGGATCTTTGAACCCAGCTCAAACGGTTATTAAAATCGTTAATGATGAGTTGACAGCGCTCTTGGGTGGTACGCAAAGCCGTATCATGATTTCCAGTAAGCCTCCAACAATTATTATGCTTGTTGGTTTACAAGGTGCTGGTAAAACGACTACGGCTGGTAAATTGGCTGTATACCTTCGTAAACAAGGTAAACATCCGATGCTCGTAGCCGCCGACGTATATCGTCCAGCAGCGATTAAGCAATTGCAAGTTGTTGGTAAACAAATCGATATCCCTGTATTTGCTGATGAAACACCTGGTGCTAATCCAGTAGACATTGCGCGTCGCGCCGTAGAGCAAAGTACGCATATGTTGAAAGATGTTGTTATCATCGATACAGCAGGTCGTTTGGCTATTGACGAAGTCCTCATGGACGAGTTGTCCAACATTAAAGCTGCTGTTCGACCTCATGAAATTCTACTCGTTGTAGACTCTATGATTGGTCAGGACGCGGTGACGACAGCACAAACGTTTAATGAAATTAGGCGTTGACGGTGTTATCCTTACTAAACTCGATGGCGATGCGCGCGGTGGTGCTGCATTATCCATTAAGGCTGTAACCGGTTTGCCAATCAAGTTTACGGGCGTAAGCGAAAAAATGGATGGTTTCGATGTATTCTATCCAGACCGCATGGCTTCTCGTATCCTCGATTTAGGGGATTTCAAAACTCTTATTGAAAGCGTACAAGGCACTATTGATGAAGAAGAAGCTCGTGAAATGGCGCAAAAAATGGCGAAAAACAATTTCACCTTAGATGATTTCTTGAAACAGATGAATCAGGTGAGAAAGTTAGGGCCATTGCAAAATATTATTGGTATGTTGCCAGGTATGGGTCAAATTAAGGATCAATTAAAAGACCTTGATTTGAATAGTAAAGAAGTACGTCGCATCGAGGCTATCATCAAATCTATGACGGCTGCAGAACGACAAGATCCAAATATTTTAAATGGTTCTCGTCGTAAGCGTATTGCGATGGGGTCAGGTACACAAGTACAAGACGTCAATCGCTTATTAAAACAATTCGAAGAAGCGCGGAAAATGATGAAGCGCTTACAAGGGTTACGAGGTGGTAAGGGAGGATTCCCAGGAATGCCAAAATTACCGTTTATGTAATACATGGGCAGGGGCGCTGAACCTGTCCAGTCAAATCATTATAAGGAGGTGAATCCCACATGTTAAAAATTCGTTTGACTCGTTTAGGTGCTAAAAAAGCTCCTTTCTACCGTATCGTTGTTGCTGACGCACGTGCTCCACGTGAAGGTCGTCCTGTTGACACAATTGGTCAATATGATGCTACTAAACAACCAGCTATCGTTAATGTAGACGAAGAAAAAGCTTTGGCTTGGTTAGCTAAAGGTGCTCAGCCTACTGACACTGTTCGCTCCTTGTTCAAAAAACAAGGCGTTATGCAAAAATTTGCAGACGCTAAAAAGTAATTAATAGAGAGGCATACTGTGATGATAGAATTAATTTCATTAATTGCGAAATCATTAGTGAAGCAGCCTGATGCCGTTTCTGTTACCATGGTCCAAAAGGGCAATGTTGAGGTGTATGAACTTCATGTAGCTCCAGAGGATATGGGTAAAGTCATCGGAAAAGCAAGGTCGAATTGCAAAAGCAATTCGCTCTGTGGTGAAAGCGGCGGCTATTAAAGAGAACAAAAAGATATCTGTTGATATTGTTTAAAAGGGAGTATTCCAATGGAAGAAATGACATTACGTGTCCCTGTAGCAGTAAAAGCAAAGGTAACAGAAGAGTTGAAAAACAAGATTGTTACTGATCTTGAAGCTCGTCTTGATATGGTGACTAAAGATTTAGAAGCAATTGAATTTCAAGCTCAACGTATTTTAGCTGATGCAGCTAAAGTTGACGCTTCTAGTCTTACGGCTATTCGTCAACAAATCGACGAAGAGAAAAATAAACGTTTGGCTTTCAAAGAAGAAGTAACAGCTAAATTGAAAGACGCTCAAGGTTTGGCTTTGGGAACTGAAATTCCTCAAGGTACATTAGAGCAAACAGTTACCGTTAAAATCGGGGATAATTTGGATGCCATGATGGGCGCTGAAATCCTATTAGAAGACGGTAAAATCGTTGCGTTTCGTCAATAATGAAGCCTAACGATTTCATCACTATAGGTGTTATCATCGCCCCGCACGGCGTGCGGGGTGATCTTCGTATTATGCCTCAAACCGATTTTCCAGAACGGTTTATGCATATGGATGCCTGTTACATCGATGGTAAAGAATACCACGTTGCATCCGCACGATTTCATAAGCAATTTGTACTAGCATCCTTTAAGGAAATTCCTGATCGTAACACAGCTGAATTATTCAGTAAGAAAGAAATTCAAGTACGCCGTGAAGATTTGGTAGAATTACCAGAAGGTCGTTATTACATCTTTGATATCATTGGTCTTGAGGTACAAGATACTAAGGGTAATGTGCTTGGCACAGTTACCGAGGTTTTGCAACCTGGTGCTAATGACGTATACGTGGTTTCCAAAGATGGGAACCAGATCAATTATTTGCAGCCATTGAAGAGGTCGTTAAAGACATCGATGTGGAACATAAATTGATGATCGTAGATCCGCCTGAATGGATATAATCCTTTGGGCGGTTTTCTTTTATCTACATATAGGTATATTATGGTAAAAGTTATATAATATAGCTATATGTAGATAATGCTAATGAGTTAAAATGATTTAATTAGAGTTAATAAGTACAGAGGATGGTCTATGCGTATCGATATCGTATCTTTATTTCCAGAGTTTTTTGATGCTTTTTTTAGTCATTCCATCATAAAACGCGCTATCGAGGCGGAACGCTTGTCTATGGGCGTAACTAACCCTCGGGACTTTAGTCATAATAAACATGGTCAAGTAGATGATACGCCGTATGGTGGCGGTGCTGGCATGCTGATGATGGCACCTCCTATTTTTGAGACGGTAGAATCTGTTATTGCTCAATATGATAGCGATATTAATAGTACCTATTCCACAGATGAGCTGTGTGATGAGATGAGCCTTATTGGTAATCCTAGTGAAAGTATACGACGTCGTGTTATTTTTATGGGGCCTACAGGTCAACCTTTTACACAAGAAAAAGCTCGTGAACTAGCGACGTACGATCAATTGGTGCTCATTTGTGGTCATTATGAAGGTGTCGATTATCGCGTAGAGGAACATTTAGTAGATGAAACTATTTCAATTGGGGACTATGTATTAACTGGTGGAGAATTGCCAGCTATGGTTGTAGCCGATGCAGTAGCTCGTATGATTCCCGGTGTATTAGGGGCTGCTAGTGGGGCCCAAGAGGATTCCTTTTATGAGCCCCTTTTAGAATGTCCTCAATATACAAAGCCTCCAGAATTCAGAGGATGGGTTGTTCCTGACGTATTGCGTAGTGGTCATCATAAAAATATTGCTGCGTGGCGACAAAAGGAAGCCTTAAAGCGGACGCGATTGTTGCGGCCCGATTTATTGGAACGACCATTAACAAAAGAGGAAATTAAACTTTTAAAAGAAATTGTTGAAGAAGAGTCTAGGCTATGAATTTTAAGTGTTATGATGTTGTAGAGATTCAGGGAAAGCGATACGTAGTTACTGAAGTTATCTCCTATCAAGAATTCATCATAGAAAAGACAGTGAATTATACTCTTAATGATGAAATGTATAATAATGAATTAGGTACTCATAAAGGGGCTAAGAATTGGACCGAATATGGTCTTATGCCAGTGGATACCAAAGTGAAAAGATAAAAAATGGCTCACCATTGTAAATGGGGAAAAAGACTATTGTACCTTTTCAGAGACTGTTTTACGTTCAACGCCGCCTAAAGGATATAAACTGTACGATAAAGGCTTACAACGCGTCATGTCTGTTGAGGGTGAAAGTAAAGCTAGAAGCGGTGATAAGGCCGATTATAAAGAATATAGATCAATTAAAAAGGATAAAACCTATGTATTCTTTATGGAGGATTGGCACGGAGGTTTAAAGGATCAGGCTCAAGGTGAGCGGATTCGTTTGTCTGATGTACATCGACGGCGAGATCAGGCTGCTCAAGCAGCGAGTAAAAAGATTCGTAATGCAGCTCGCAGAAAAGAATGGACACGATTGGGTCTGAGTTGGGGAATCATTTTATTCTTTTTGGGATATTTATTATAGGAGATATGACTTGGCATGAATTGCGTGATGAAGTAGGGATTCCCCTATACCATGGAGGAGCGCATTAAAGATTCCTATTATTATGAACCGCAGGGCACAAAAGACGGTTTGATGGTATATACGTCTAAGCAAGATCCTAATGCAACGGCTATCGACCTTATCGATGCTGTGTATGGCAAGGTTTATACCATTAAACAAGATACTAAGTCTCCCTGAGCGAGTGGATTGTCATTTATACGACTAAAGATGTATCTGTTATTAGTGTGGTTAATGGCACTACGTATGTTGAAGTGGGGAAATTAAAAAACTTGTCAGATTCGGAGAATACACGCATAGCGACTATTAGAAATGACAGTGAAAGTATTGTTACGATATGCGTATATGGTGGAATTAAAGAATAAGCAGGGACGTAAGACATTATCAAATATAATAAAAGATTGATATAGTATTGATTTCAGTAACGAAATCAAACGAAGGAATATTATATGTATGAACCAAGTAAGAATACTGTTTACATAGCCATAGCGTTTACATCTATAGCAGCTCTAGTAGGCGCTTGTTCGTATTGGGACGATATTAGCTATGCTCTATGTGATGTGGTCAAACCAGAATTAAATAATGGTGAAGTGCGGCTCGTTGATGATGAAGGTAAAAGCTATACCTTGATTAATCACGGTGATGGAAAAGAAACTGCACTCTATGATGATGCTGAGAAGTCTGTTACCTTTCATCGTGATGAGAAAGGCGATATTATATGGGATGCAGGCTTAGCCAGTTTGATTCCGACTTTGGCGGTAGGTTACTATGCGTTCCATGGCTTTTCAGCTCCAACGGCATATATGGATGCACCCTAGTATGACCTATCGCGCTACATCACCTCTTACCCCTTTTGATGCAAAGTACAGACGCTAGTAAATCTAATAGTGCAAGAGTGGCTAGAACTATTAATGAAATGACTAGAAATCGTTACAATACTAAAACGAGTAATCGAGCACATAGAATTGGTGAAAAGTATGGCTTTGGTAGTGTAGGGGCTCGAACTTCGAGTGGTGCCTCTTAATGAAAGGATGAACAATGAAATCCTATATTGATGAGCTTGATAGAAATATATTTAATTTCGTGGAATATGAAGGGATATGATGATCGGTATCCTTCCTTGTCTATGCAGGCCTTTTCATCCGACTTTTACGATGAAATTCGTCATGCTTCACGTAGATTATTTCAAATATTTTGTAAAGCTGCAAAAGTATTTCAGATGGCACCAGATGACTTGCTCGAAATATGGATATGCCAGACAATTTAATTCCTTATTTACATAAGTCGAATGCCTTAGGGCTACCGACGTGGTTATCTCGCTTTGATTTTGTTCTCGATGTAAATGGCAATTTGCGGATGGTAGAACTTAATGCAGATACGCCATGTTTTCTTATTGAAAGCTATTATGCCAATGAAGTGGCAGCTAATTATGTAGGACGAAAACATCCAAATATAGAATGCCGAAAAGAATTACATACATTTTTAAAGCGCATGTATGATGCTGTTTTATCTGCTAAGTATGGTAGAAACCAATATGAATCTATGCGGGCAAATAGAGAGAGCCTACCTAAGGATCCCTTTGTATTCTCTTGTTTTCATGATTATTTTGAAGACTACGGTACAACACAATTCCTTATGAGGGAATTAAAAACAGCCTGTCCTGAGGCAGATACGCGATTCATATCCTTTTATGATATGAAGATTGATGATGAGGGCATTCCTTTAGAAGATGGTAGTCATGCGACTCTATTATATCGATTGCATCCCATGGAACTTTTGATTGATGAACAAACACCTGATAATGAACCTTTGGGTGAGATGTTCTTAGATCTGTACGAGGATGATACATTCGCACTTTTTAATCCGCCAGAGTCCATTATTCTACAAAATAAATCCTTTATGTCCTTAGTATATGCATTGTATTTAACAGATCAATTTTTATACGAAAACCGGATCGAGATATCATCGAGCGTTATTTGGCACCATCCTATTTTGAAAATGATTTTTCAGCTCTTGATGATGGCCTTTATATTCAAAAGGAAATTTGGGGCCGTGAAGGAAGGCATGTACAAGTTGTTCAAAAGCGTGGTGATACATCTGAGCTTTACATGGAAAAGCTAGTTGATAACTATGACGATATCGTTTGTCGCGACAGTAAAAAGGTGATGTATCAAGACTTTATACAGCAGAAACGTTTTACTCATACAGTGGATTGTGGAGTGAAAAGATGGATTTTTAACCTTATCCTGTTTTATGCTTGGCGATCAAGCTTCTGCGGTAGGATGCCGTTTTTCTCCGGAAGAGATAGCTGGTACAGAAGCATACTTTGTACCATTACTAATAGAGTAAGAGAAATACTATGTAATTTTTGACCATATAGAGTATAGTTAAACGAAGGATAATAGGTGTACTTCGCAGCAGTTGTGGTTATGTCTACTTTAGAGAGGGTGCGTATGGAGTTTAATTGTTATGATGTCTTAGAGGTTCATGGCAGCCGTTATGTAATCACTGAGAAATTAAATATATAGAGATTATTCCAAAAGCAGATAAGGAACAATCCTATAGGGGCCAGCCGTCTATGACAAAATCACCAGGTGATTATTGGCATGAATATGGACTAGAGGCTGTTGAGGGAATCGATAAAATATGGTTAACCATTGAGTATAATGATAATGAATGGTGTACCGTATCTAGAACATCCTTTCATACACGGCCGGGGAAAGATTTTACATTACATCAAATCGGCTTAGAAAAGGTTGTCGATGTGGATGGTGAAAGTGGTGCCTCCGTAGGGGACCGCGCAGGATATCGAGAATATCAGCTACCTTGTGAAGGCGGTGCTAGTGTATTCTTTGAAGAAGAGTGGTTTGAAGGTAAAAAAATGTTTGCCGAAGGATCACGAGTACCCTTGGTGAACATTCGTCTTTGTAATGATGCAGCCGCTCAAGCTATTAAGCAAAAGATGCGTAACAAATCAATGAAAAAGAGGTTTGGATCTATTGCTGTTGGCGTGGGGTATGGTGTACTATTTTTACTATTTCTATTTTGGTCGGACAATGATTTGTCTTGGCATAGTATACGCGCTATGTTTGGAGTGCCTTACACGGCAAAAGAACATATGCATGACACATCTGCATATTATACAAAAACAGATTCGGATAGCGACTATGTATACACGTCTACACTAGATCCTGTTAGTACTGCATTAGACTTGATTGATTCTGTGAATGGTGATATTAAGAATGAGCGGGATAACTTAGAAGAGGGACATGAAGTTATTGTATTTTATTCTGGGGACTTGGTGTATCTCATTACTAATACGGATGGACAAACTAGGGTTAAGGTATGTGAACAATCAAAATTAACACAAGAGGATTGGAAAATTATTGATCGTACATTAATCAGCTCTCATATACTCGATAACTATGCGACCATGGTTCGACTAGGGGATAATACAGGACGCGAACGATTGTATCCTACCAGCAACTCTAACAACACATCCAATACAAAATTATATTATTAGGAGGCTTATTATGATTTATATACCAGATGTATTATTGACAATTTTTTATGCTTGTTTTGGCATTATGCTGATGTTGACAGCGAACACGGTTATCGATTTCTTCGTGCCTGGAAAATTTAGTGAAGAAATTAAGCGTGGTAACTGTGCTGTGGCGTGGCTTTCAGCGGGATCATTTATCGGTATCGGTGAAATTTTGCGTTCTGTTATTATGTCACCAGCCGTGACTACGGCTGATACGTCTCTGTTACATGGCATTGTAGCCAGCGTTGTATACGCTGTGCTAGGTATTATACTATTTGTAACGGGCTATATGTTTATCAATATTTGGCATCGTAAATATAAATTATCTGAAGAAATTATGCGTGGTAATACAGCGGCTGGTATTCTTGTATTTGGCATTTTCGTAGGTCTTGCTCTTGTTATTAGCGGTGCTGTGCACTAAGGGAGCGTTTTATGTATAAGCCAAGTAAGAAAACCATATACCTTACAGGTGCTTTCGCCGCAGTTGCTGGTCTTGTAGGTGTGTATTCCTACTGGAACGATATCTCCTATGCTGTGTGTGATAAGGTTTATCCAGAGGCAAATGAGGGGGAGGTTCGATTAAAGGATAGTCAAGGTAATCGGTATTCTCTTTTAAACCATGGCGATGGAAAAGAAACCGCCTTGTATGATGATAATCGTTCAGTTACCTTTCACCGTGATAATGGTGGAAACTTAGTGTGGGATGCTGGTTTGGCAAGTTTGTTACCAACTATTGCAGCTGGGTATTATATATTTCATGGGTTTAATCCTCCTACGGCACGTATGGATGGACGAACTATGACGTATCGCGCGGCATCGCCATTAAAACCGTATGAACAACCTAATGAATATACGTCATCAGGATCAACTATACATGGCTATGGAGGTGGAAGAAGCTTTCGTAGTTATGAGAATAATAGAAGTAAGAAAGCATCATCTATAGGGCAAAAGTCTGGTTTTGGCAGTGCTGGTGCACGGTCTAGTGCTTCATAATGGATGTGATGACACTATATGTTGATGGAAAGTTGTTTAGAGATTTAGGAGATTTAGCATTGGCAAATTTATATATTGGGCTCGTTCATTATCCGATTATGAATAAGCATAAAGAGGTAATAACGACGGCCATTACCAATTATGATATTCACGATATTGCACGCGCATCTATCACCTATGATGTATCTAAATATTTTGTGATTCATAATATACCGGCTCAACGAGAGTTAGCGGCTACCATTATGGAACATTGGAAATCTGGTTTTGGTAGTACCTATAATCCGGACAGAAAAGATGCTTTCACAGGCGTTGAACTCGTTAATTCTATCGCTGTGGCGGTGCGTACTATCGAGGAACTGGAAGGGGTAAAACCTATCGTAGCAACTACCGATGCTAGAACTTATGATAATACAATTTCCTATGCACGGATGCGTGAACATCTTGAAAATGAGGGCCGCCCTGTGTTAGTATTATTTGGTACCGGTTATGGTATGACAAAAGAAACGATGGAAAGCTTTGACTATATTTTAGAACCTATATATGGCCATGGTGAATACAATCATTTATCTGTGCGTAGTGCCGTTTCAATCATCTTAGATCGGTTGCGGGGCGAGGCATGGTGGAATAAATAGGAGGCGTCTATGTCAGGACATTCAAAATGGGCAAATATTAAACATAAAAAAGGTAAAACTGATGCGTTGAAGGCTAAACTAGCTACGAAAATCGGTCGTGAAATTACCGTTGCAGCACGCATGGGTGGTGCCGATCCAACAGGTAATATGCGTTTGAAATTGGCTTTGCAAAAAGCTCGTGAAAACAATATTCCTAAGGATAATATTCAACGTGCTATCGATAAAGGGCGTTGGTGCTACGGATATGAACGCATACGAAGAAATCGTATATGAAGGTTATGGCCCTGCCGGTGTTGCTGTTACCGTAGAGGTTATGACGGATAATCGTAACCGTGCAGCTGCTGACGTGCGTCATGCCTTTTCTAAACAAGGTGGTAACCTTGGTGAAAGCGGTTGTGTAGGCTGGATGTTCAAATCCAAAGGCGTATTCGTTATCGATAAAGAAGGTCATGACGAAGACGAAGTAACTATGCTAGCTCTTGAAGCTGGTGCAGAAGATCTTAAATCTGAAGATGATGTATTTGAAATTTATACAACTCCTGAAGATTATGATGCAGTAGAAACAGCCCTTGCTGATGCGGGCATAGAAACTGTTGTGGCAAAAATTACCATGATTCCAGATACAACTATCGAATTATCTGGTGACGATGCTGTTAAAATGCAAAAAATGCTCGACGTATTGGATGATCTTGATGATGTACAAAACGTATATCATAATGGTATTTTGCCAGACGACGAAGAATAATAAAGTTAAGGAGTACTCTTGTGGTACTCCTAATTTTTTTATTGCATTAAACTATATCTAATGTAAAAAGGTAATAAAATTATCATTATTTCATGAATTTCGATGTTCTAATATGCTATAATAAAATAGATTATGATTCAGAGGTAGGCGATTGCTTATCTCATTTTTAAGCTAAGGGGGTTGGAGTGCGAATTATAGGAATCGACCCAGGTACGGCAATTTGCGGGTATGGCATTATTGACGTAAAGGGGAGTAAACTAACGCCAGTAGCCTATGGGGCTATTAGGACCCCTAAGGAATTGACAGACTCACAGCGCTTAGAAATATTATTTAATGATCTAAGTGATATTTTAGAGGAATACAAACCAGATAAATTTGGCGTAGAGGAACTTTTTTTTAATCGTAATGTAACGACGGCAATTAAGGTGGGGCAAGCTCGTGGCGTTATTTTACTCGCTGCAGAGCAACAACAAATACCTTTATATGAATATACGCCATTGCAAATTAAACAGGCTGTTACCGGTTATGGTAAGGCCGATAAAAATCAGGTCATTTATATGACTATGAACATTTTGGGGATTCGTGAGAAAATTAAGCCTGATGATACGGCTGATGCATTGGCTGTAGCTATCTGTACGGCGCATAGTTCTCACCAAGATAGATTGATGAGGTTAGTTAAATGATTGGGTATGTACGAGGCATAGTGACACATCTATTCAAGGAATCTTGTTATATAGATGTACATGGTGTAGGGTACCGTGTATATGTGCCAACCACTACACGACAACAATTAATAGAGGGAAAAGAAGCCACTTTGTACACCTATCTCAATGTCCGTGAAGATGCGATGCAGCTGTATGGATTTTGGACAGAAGATGAATATGAACTATTTATTCTCCTTATATCTGTATCTGGCATTGGACCAAAGGTTGGCTTAGGTATTTTATCCGGCATGACGCCAGAGGCTTTCAAACTGGCTGTCATTAATGGACAGGTACAACAATTAACTAAACTACCTGGTATAGGTAAGAAGTCGGCAGAACGTCTTGTTCTTGAATTAAAGGATAAGCTGGTGAAGATGACACACATTAGCGTTGAGTCGCCAGATGCGATTCAGCCTATTGGTGTGATTCATAGTGGCCCAAGCGGCGAAGCTATTGAAGCCCTTGTATCATTAGGGTATGCACAAAAAGAAGTTGAAGCATTGGTTGAATCGCTAAATGATGGTACAAAAGATGTGTCAGCGTTAATCAAAGCTTGTTTAGTTGAACTTGGGAAAGGACGTTAGCCATGAACGAAGAAGTGCGCCTTATGGGCGGCGGCGATCGAGAAGAGGATATATGGCAATACAGTCTACGACCTAAGTATTTTAATGAATATATTGGGCAACGAGAGGCTAAGGATAACCTGAATATTTATATTCAAGCGGCCAAGCAACGTGGGGAGGCATTAGATCATGTTCTTTTGTATGGCCCACCAGGGCTTGGTAAGACTACCTTGGCTGGGATTATTGCTAATGAGCTAGGGGTTAATTTTCGTATAACATCTGGGCCAGCTATTGAAAAGGCTGGTGACTTAGCTGCCATTTTAACTAATCTCGATGAACACGATGTTTTGTTTATCGATGAAATTCACAGGTTGTCACGAAGTGTAGAAGAGGTATTGTACTCTGCTATGGAGGATTATGCCTTGGACATCATTATTGGCAAGGGGCCTAGTGCTCGCTCCGTTCGTATTGATCTCCCCAAATTTACATTGGTTGGTGCTACGACGAGGGCGGGGGCTCTAGCAGCGCCCTTGCGTGATCGATTTGGTATCGTGAGCCGTTTAGAATATTATAAGCAAGATGAGTTAGAGTTTATCGTGACTCGTGCTGCGGAGATTTTAAATATTGGTATTGAGACAGCTGGTGCTAGTGAAATAGCACGCCGCTCAAGAGGAACACCGCGTATTGCGAATCGATTGTTAAAACGGGTTCGCGATTTTGCACAAGTTGTGGGGAATGGTGTTATCACTGCAGATATTGCAGATGAAGCGCTTAAGCGTTTGCATGTGGACAAGATGGGACTTGACCGCATTGATAGACGAGTGTTGAAATGTATTATTGATAAGTATGACGGTGGCCCTGTGGGGATAGAAACAATAGCGGCTGCTGTTAGTGAAGAGAGAGATACCATCGAAGATGTGTATGAACCATATTTGATGCAATTAGGCTTTTTAGGTAGAACGCCGAGGGGGCGTGTAGCTACAAAATTGGCTTATGATCATCTAGGTATTTCGCAAACAGGGAAATAAAATGAAAACGAAACAATTACCATTAATGATTATGACAACTTTATTGTTGGGTATTCATAGCTTTGGAACAGTTGATGCTGCACAGGTTGTGGGAAAATCTGGAACAAAACCTGCTGTATCCAAATCTTCAACAGGTGCTACAGGCAAATCTTCTGTGAAAGCTGTGCGTGGAACTGTTGGAAAATCCACGTTTAAACCGCTTGTTACAAAACCGGCGCCAAAGGTTACTGCATCTACGACTATTAGATCTAAAGTTACAGCAACTACAACTGTTAAACCTAAGGTTACTGCACAATCAAACGTAAAACCAAAGGGTACGACCGTAGCCAATGCAAAACCAAAGGTTGCTAATACTACTGCTGTAAAACCGAAGATTACAAGTTCTACTACAGCATCTCGTGTAACGGCCGCGGTGGTGACGAAGAATCAAGTAGAACAAGTAACAACGCGGGTACGTGTAGAAAATACACCAGATGTACGCGTTTTACTGGGCAGTCGTCGTCAAGATGCTTCTGTATCCAGTTCTAGTGGTGTAACTGTTCTTAATAGCGCTAAAGGTAAGATAGAAAATCATAAGGTTGTATCTGTAGGAATTCGAGGCAATAAAATTGCTGTTAATGGAAAGGCTATTGACTCTGTTGTTACATTGAAACCTGCTAGTGGTGATATTTTTACCTTTGAAGGAAAATCATACCGCGGCGCTCTTACATTACGAGCGAATAATGGGACTATGATGGTTATTAATGAAGTGCCATTGGAATCTTATTTATATGGTGTTGTACCACAAGAGGCAATTCCATCGTGGCCGGCTGCAGCTTTAGAAGCACAAGCAGTAGCGGCTCGTACGTATGCACTTCATACGATGGAACAAAACAAAAACCAGCTCTATGATGTGAGTACCTCTACAGACCATCAAGTATATGGTGGTGTGAGTGGTGAAACACATAGCACTACAGCTGCTGTTAATCATACGAAAGGTATTGTTATGTTGTATAACAATCGTCCTATCAATGCATTGTTCCATTCTGATGGGGCGGTTATACAGAGGATAGTGTTAATGTATGGGGAAATGATATCCCTTATTTGAAAGGCGTAAAGGATTATAGTAATAGTAGCTCCAGTGCATCTAACTGGACTGTATCCACAAATCGTCATGCCTTAGAAGGTAAATTAAATGCCGCTAGTAAAGGGGTAGGAAAATTGAAGAGCATTCAATTGACACCATTAGGTAATCCTGGCAAAGCTACATCAGATAGAGGTGTATCTGGTCGTATTAAATCGGCCACCTTTGTAGGAACAGCTGGGAAGGTAACCTTAAGTGGCGATGATTTACGCGGTATTTTAGGATTAAAATCAACATTGTTTGATTTTTATGTTAATCATAATCCAGTAAGTTCAACAGGTAAGTCCTACCATACTTTCACAGGTAAAAACGATACTGTATTTATCAAAGGTTATGGTTGGGGACATGGACTTGGTATGTCTCAATGGGGTGCCGCTGAAATGGCAAAAAAAGCTGGTTCAGGGGATACTAATTACTATCAAACAATTTTAAAGCACTATTATAGTGGTATTACATTGAAAAAAATGTATTAAGGAAAAGAATGAAAGTTACAGATTTTGATTATGATTTACCAGAGGAGCTCATCGCTCAACATCCAGTAGAGCCACGCGATACATCGCGCTTGCTTACATTGGATAAAATAACTGGTGAATATACACATAAAGAACATTTTTACGAATTACTCGATGAATTGCAGGATGGTGATGTTCTTGTATTTAATAATACGAAGGTTATTCCTGCTCGATTGTATGGTTATCGTGAAGGTTCTGGCGGCAAGGTCGAAGTATTGTTGTTAACACCATGTGGTGAAAATCGCTGGGAATGTCTTGTTAAGCCAGGTAAGAAATGTCCAATCGGCCAAGTCATTGTGTTTGATGAACGCTTAAAGGCGACTGTTATAGATAAGACTGATTTTGGTGGTCGCATTGTTGAGTTTGCTTGTGATGGTGTATTCGATGATATCATACAAGATATTGGGGAGATGCCACTACCGCCTTATATTCACGAAAAATTAGAAGATAAAGATCGGTATCAAACGGTGTATGCAAAGGAAAAAGGTTCTGCCGCTGCACCAACAGCTGGGCTACACTTTACACCTGAATTATTGGAGAAAATTAAAGCTAAAGGTGTAGAGTTAGAGTTTGTTACACTTCATGTAGGCTTAGGCACCTTTAGACCTGTATCTGTTGATAACATTGAAAATCACGATATGCATAGTGAATTTTACAGCGTGTCTGAAGATACGGCCCGTCGTATTAATGAGGCGAAAGAAAAGGGTAAGCGAATTATTGCTGTAGGTACTACATCAATTCGCACCTTAGAATCTGCTTCTACCGATGACGGTGTATTACATGCTACTAGCGGGTGGACTAAGATTTTTATTTACCCAGGTTATAAATTTAAAATGGTAGATGCATTGGTCACAAATTTCCACTTGCCACAATCTACATTATTAATGCTTATTAGTGCATTGGCTGGTCGTGAACATTGTTTAGCGGCTTATGAGGCTGCTGTAAAGAACGGTATCGATTCTTTAGCTTTGGCGATGCCATGTTTATACGTTAGGAGATTCTATGCCGAGTATTACATATGAACTACAGAAAACCTGTCCTCATACGGGGGCTCGCGCGGGTCTGTTACATACGCCGCATGGCACGTATGAGACGCCTATGTTTATGCCCGTAGGAACACAGGCTACAGTAAAAACAATGACACCTGAAGAATTAAAAGTCATTGGTTCACAGGTGATTTTAAGCAATACGTATCATTTGTTTTTAAGACCCGGTCCTGAACTCGTAGAAGAAGCAGGTGGTCTTCATAAATTTATGAATTGGGATCAAGCTATTTTGACTGATAGCGGTGGATTCCAAGTATTTAGCTTAGGCGATATGCGTAAGATTACGGAAGAAGGTGTAACCTTTAGATCTCATATTGATGGATCTAAACAATTCCTTTCTCCAGAGGTAGCCACAAAAGTTCAAGAGCAATTAGGTTCTGATATTGCGATGGCTTTTGATGAATGCATTCCATATCCTGCGGACCATGATTATGCAAAACGGTCTACGGCGCGTACTACCCGTTGGGCTCATCGTTGCCAAGAGGCTCGTCGTGCTCATGACCGACAAGGTATGTTCGGCATTGTGCAAGGCGGCATGTATAAGGATTTACGCAAGCAAAGTGCAGAAGAATTAGTGGCTATGGACTTTGAAGGTTACAGCATCGGTGGTTTATCTGTAGGTGAACCGCACGATTTGATGAATGAAATTCTCGAATATACAACACCTTTGTTGCCAACGAATAAAGCTCGTTATTTGATGGGCGTTGGTACAGCAGATTGTTTGGTAGAAGGTGTAGCACGCGGTATTGATATGTTTGACTGTGTATATCCAACACGGGTTGCGAGAAATGGAATGGCTATGACATGGCATGGGCGACTCAATATTCGCAATGCTCAATTTGCTCATGATTGGGGTCCTTTAGAAGAAGGTTGCCAATGTTATACATGTAAAAATTTTTCTCGCGCTTACGTACGCCATCTATATAAGGCGGAAGAAATTTTAGCATTGAGACTCGTTACATATCATAATTTATATTTCTTATTAGAGTTTATGCGCCAAATGCGCAAAGCTATTTTAGAGGATCGATTTCCGCAATTTAGAATGCAATTTTGGGATAACTTTAATAAATAATATAAAAAAACTAGTCAAATTCATTTTGAATAGATATACTTATAAAGATAAGATGAATTTTAGTGAGGAGGATTACCAATGGGTGATATCGAACAAATTTTACAAACCAGCTGGCCAATTCTTTTAATGGTCGTAATTTTCTATTTCTTGTTGTGGCGTCCACAAAAGAAACAACAAAAAGAACGTGCTAATCTTCTAAGCAGCTTGAAAAAAGGTCAAAAAATTGTAACTATTGGTGGTATCTATGGCGAAATCATCGAACTTGATGATGAAAAGGTTAAGGTACAAGTAGCGGAAAAGGTTGAAATGACTTTTGCTCGTACTGCTATCGCATCAGTAGTTTCTAAGAAAAAATAAGGAAGCTAGTTATGATAACCAAAGAAGCAGTGCGCCAGGCGTGCAAGTCCCAGCGCGCTGCTTTATCTATTGCAGATTGTGCATCTTGGACCTCTAAGTTGTGCCAAGAAATTCTCCAACTAGAACAGTATGAACATGCACAATCAATTATGGCTTATTTAGCGATGCCTAAAGAAGCCAATTTGGATGATGTTATAGAACATGCTTTACAGGCAGGTAAACGCGTTTATGTACCTGTTTGTATTGATAAGACAACGATGATTGCCGTACGTTTACATAATCTTGATGATGTAGTTCACGGTGTTCTGAATATTCGTGTACCTAAAGAACCATATGAAATCATAGATCCTAAGGATATAGATTTGATTTTGGTGCCTGGTTCCGGATTCGACCGAAACGGTGGTCGTATGGGTATGGGGAATGGTTATTATGACCGTTTCCTAAAAGAACTTTCACCATCTAACTACATCGCTGTCGCATGGCAAGTACAAATTATGGATAAGCCCATACCTATGGAACGCTATGACCAACGTATGCCCGCTATCGTTACAGAACAGGGTGTAATTCATGTCAATTAGAAGGGAGCAATAATTTTGAGAGGCAAGGCTATAGTTAAATTCTTAGTCGTTATTGCTGCTATTATTGGTTGTTTTGCGTATTTTATTGAACCCTTAGCAGGTTCATTAAAACAAGGCCTTGATTTGCAAGGCGGTACGCACATTGTGCTAGAAGCAGAGGATACTGAACATGGCACAGCCGATAGTGATGCGGTAGAACGAGCAAAACAAATCCTTGAACGTCGTATTAATGAAATGGGTTTGTCAGAACCTATCGTGCAACGTGAAGGAGCAAAACGTATTATCATTGAATTGCCAGGTGTTAAAGATCCTGATGAAGCAATGAAACGTATCGGTAAAACAGCGGTCCTTGAATTTAAGAATGAAAAGGGCGAAACTGTTATGACCGGTGATGATCTTAAAGATGCAAAAGAGGAAATGGGTCAAAACAAACAACCTCTAGTTGCAATCGAGCTTAGTGATGAAGGCGCAAAGAAATTTGCTGATCTAACATCTAAGAATATCGGTCGGCACATTGCGATCACCCTTGATGGTGATGTGTTGACAAATCCTGTGGTTCAACAAGCTATTACTGGTGGTAAAGCTACAATTTCTGGTAGTCAAACACTAGAAGAAGCTAAAGATTTAGCAATCCTTTTACGCTCTGGTGCATTGCCTGTAAAAATCAATGTCCTTGAAGTGCGTACCGTAGGTCCTTCTTTGGGGCAAGACTCTAAAGATAAATCTGTAGTTGCCTTTGGCGCTGGTATCGCTATGATTATGGTCTTCTTGCTCGTGCTATACCGCTTATCTGGTTTCGTTGCCAATGTGGCGTTGCTCGTATATGTTATGCTGTTATTGCTCGTATTAGGCAAAGGTTTTAATGCGACTATGACATTACCGGGCATTGCGGGTATTATCTTATCTATGGGTGTTGCCGTAGATGCGAATATCCTTATTTTTGAACGTTTTAAAGAAGAGGTTTTCTCTGGTAAATCCATGCGTGTTGCTATGGAAGCTGGTTTCAAACGTGCCCTTTCCACCATTACTGATGCGAACGTATCCGTTATTATTACGGCGGGGATTTTGACTCTATTGGGGTCTGGGCCGGTAAAAGGCTTTGCTATCAGCTTGGGCCTTGGTGTTGTAGTAAGTATGTTTACTGCTATCACTGTAAGTCATTTCTTACTTCGTTTATTGATTGATTGTAACTTTACCAATCATCCATTCTGGTTTGGTGCTAATATCTCACCAAGTAAAAGTGCTGATGTCTTTGCACCGAAATCCTTGAAAGGAGGTAAACGCAAATGAGTTTCAACGTAATTAAACATCATCGTTGGTGGTTTGTGATCTCCTCCATTCTTGTAATCGCTAGTTTAATATCTATTTTCTCAAAAGGTTTTAACTTTGGTATCGACTATACTGGTGGTACTATTGTTGAGGTCGTATTTGATCAACCTGTGGAGGTTAGTCAAGTGCGTGACGTTTTGAAGGAATATGGTCTTGAAAGTGCACAAATTCAGCTTTCAGGCGATACGACTGCTGAGACATCTGGTAAAGATGTAATGATTCGTACTCGTAATCTTGAGCCTAGCGAAAGTGCAGCTGTTGTAGATTCTATGACAAAAACTATTGGGACTAATACTGTTAAACGTATTGAAACCGTAGGTGCTGTTATCGGTTCTGAAGTAACACAACATGCTTTATTAAATCTTGTCATTGCCTTTGCCGTATTGGCTCTTTATATTTCTTATCGTTTTGAATATAAAATTGCTATATCTGCTTTGGCAGCTATTTTTCATGACTTGATTATGGTATTAGGTGTGTTCTCCTTCTTCCAGTTGGAAATTGATGCATCCTTCTTAGCGGCTATCTTAACTGTTGTAGGTTATTCTATGAATGAATCAGTTGTTATCTTCGACCGTGTCCGTGAAAATGCACATACACATAAACGTACCGATACATTTGCAGATTTGGCAAATGCATCCATTGAACAAAGTATTCATCGTAGTTTCTATACATTAGCTACAGTTATGTTTGCCTGTGTATCTCTATTCGTATTTGGTGGGGATACAACGAAGAACTTTGCTCTTTGTATGATTATTGGTTTCTCCAGTGGTGCGTATTCCTCTATTTGCGTAGCCACATCCTTATGGGTGCTTTGGAAAAATAGAAATAAGAACGACATTCGCAATCAATAATTTGATTGTTATGTTGAAAGTTAAACCTCCAATTGCGTGTATCGTGATTGGAGGTTTTCTTATGCAAGTGTCCTTGTATTCTATAGAAATTGAGCGTACAATGATAGCATTATGAATTGATGTCTAGTTTAGAAAGTGTGATATTGTGAATCCTAATAGATTATGGAGCCCTGCTTTTATTACTTTCATCCATATTATTCTTCATTATAATGGGATTGTTTAATCTTACAACATCGCTTGAGACAATCTTTCTACTACGTGGATTACATGGTGCTATATTTGCATTAGCAACTACTGTTATGGCTGCCTAGCCGTAGTAGTTTTACCAGCAGCCCGTAAAGGTGAAGGCATCAATATGTTTGCTGTATTTTCTAATATTGCCATGGTATTAGGACCGGCTGTAGGTTTATATGCATTACAGGCATATGGAAGTTCTATATTATATCTTTTCTTAACCATTATGACAGGTGTGGCTCTTGTGTTAAGTAATACGATTCGTTTACCTAAAGAACTAGCAAAACCAAAACACAAATCTATGAAGGGATGGCACATATCTCAATTTATTGAAAAACGAAGTTTACCTTGGGCACTGATGGGGTTATTTATTGGCTTTACTTATTCGGGGGTTCTTGTATTTATCCCTATAGAATTAAATAGTATAGGAGCTGGTGTATGGGGAAGTGTATTCTTTGCACTATTTGCGTTGATGATTATAATAAGCAGACCTTTAGTTGGTAAGATATACGCTCGATATGGATCGCGTTTTGTTATTTATCCTGGCATTATCTTATTTATAATGGGTTTGGCTATACTTGGAATAGCTGATACCCCTGTTGGCATTATAGGTACCGCACCATTACTTGGTCTAGGTTATGGAGCTGCACAACCGGCATTCCAAGCTTTAGCAGTTCAATCGGCACCTATTGAAAGAGCTGGTGTATCTACGGCAACCTATTTTCTAGCACTTGATATTGCAGTAGGTGCAGGCTCCATTATCTTAGCTATGATAGCTAATGCATTGGGTTATCAGTATTTATATCAAATTACAGCACTTATTATGGTGGTTGCTTTAGGGTTATATCATTTTATCATTAAAGGCTATTCAAATTTTGAGGTGTAATAGTTATTGTAGGAGGAGAAGCATATGAAACCTCTGTTTATAAAGATAGGTTTACTATTGTAAGATGTACTATAAGTTACAAACGGTGCTCTAATATGAGGTATTAATGAAATTTTATAAAACTAGTAAAAAGATGTTGACGTATTTTTCGTTTGTGATATACTAGTAAAAGTCGTTAGGACGCAGCGTAATTTCGAATGATAGCACCAATTAAAACCAATGAATTTAATTCAAAAAGTTTTGAAAAAGTGCTTGACGAAATACTCTGAACTTGGTATTATAATCAAGTCGCTAGCACACGAATGTGGTTAGCAAACAGATCTTTGAAAACTGAACAATGATAGGTAATCAATCAATACGATTGAACATATGCCAGAGTGCGGGTTTTGACAAAGTCAAAACCAACCATAATTCAAAGTTACATACATGTAACGACAACAAATAATGAGCTATTCAAATAGCTTCAAGATATCTTGGAGAGTTTGATCCTGGCTCAGGACGAACGCTGGCGGCGTGCTTAACACATGCAAGTCGAACGAAGAGACTTGGAAGCTTGCTTCTAAGAATCTTAGTGGCGAACGGGTGAGTAACGCGTAATCAACCTGCCCTTCAGAGGGGGACAACAGTTGGAAACGACTGCTAATACCGCATACGATCCAATCTCGGCATCGAGGATGGATGAAAGGTGGCCTCTATTTATAAGCTATCACTGAAGGAGGGGATTGCGTCTGATTAGCTAGTTGGAGGGGGTAACGGCCCACCAAGGCGATGATCAGTAGCCGGTCTGAGAGGATGAACGGCCACATTGGGACTGAGACACGGCCCAGACTCCTACGGGAGGCAGCAGTGGGGAATCTTCCGCAATGGACGAAAGTCTGACGGAGCAACGCCGCGTGAGTGATGACGGCCTTCGGGTTGTAAAGCTCTGTTAATCGGGACGAAAGGCCTTCTTGCGAATAGTTAGAAGGATTGACGGTACCGGAATAGAAAGCCACGGCTAACTACGTGCCAGCAGCCGCGGTAATACGTAGGTGGCAAGCGTTGTCCGGAATTATTGGGCGTAAAGCGCGCGCAGGCGGATCAGTCAGTCTGTCTTAAAAGTTCGGGGCTTAACCCCGTGATGGGATGGAAACTGCTGATCTAGAGTATCGGAGAGGAAAGTGGAATTCCTAGTGTAGCGGTGAAATGCGTAGATATTAGGAAGAACACCAGTGGCGAAGGCGACTTTCTGGACGAAAACTGACGCTGAGGCGCGAAAGCCAGGGGAGCGAACGGGATTAGATACCCCGGTAGTCCTGGCCGTAAACGATGGGTACTAGGTGTAGGAGGTATCGACCCCTTCTGTGCCGGAGTTAACGCAATAAGTACCCCGCCTGGGGAGTACGACCGCAAGGTTGAAACTCAAAGGAATTGACGGGGGCCCGCACAAGCGGTGGAGTATGTGGTTTAATTCGACGCAACGCGAAGAACCTTACCAGGTCTTGACATTGATGGACAGAACTAGAGATAGTTCCTCTTCTTCGGAAGCCAGAAAACAGGTGGTGCACGGTTGTCGTCAGCTCGTGTCGTGAGATGTTGGGTTAAGTCCCGCAACGAGCGCAACCCCTATCTTATGTTGCCAGCACTTCGGGTGGGAACTCATGAGAGACTGCCGCAGACAATGCGGAGGAAGGCGGGGATGACGTCAAATCATCATGCCCCTTATGACCTGGGCTACACACGTACTACAATGGGAGTTAATAGACGGAAGCGAGATCGCGAGATGGAGCAAACCCGAGAAACACTCTCTCAGTTCGGATCGTAGGCTGCAACTCGCCTACGTGAAGTCGGAATCGCTAGTAATCGCAGGTCAGCATACTGCGGTGAATACGTTCCCGGGCCTTGTACACACCGCCCGTCACACCACGAAAGTCGGAAGTGCCCAAAGCCGGTGGGGTAACCTTCGGGAGCCAGCCGTCTAAGGTAAAGTCGATGATTGGGGTGAAGTCGTAACAAGGTAGCCGTATCGGAAGGTGCGGCTGGATCACCTCCTTTCTAGGGAGACATACACCGAGCCAAGAGCTTGGATGTCACTTAGGTCGACACTTTGGTACCTAACATTGTTCGGTTTTGAGAGATCTGTTATCTACAAGATAATATATTTCTCATACTATTAAATGGGCCTATAGCTCAGCTGGTTAGAGCGCACGCCTGATAAGCGTGAGGTCGGTGGTTCGAGTCCACCTAGGCCCACCATTTAATACATGGGGGCGTAGCTCAGTTGGGAGAGCACCTGCCTTGCAAGCAGGGGGTCAGGAGTTCGAATCTCCTCGTCTCCACCATTTAGTATTTGACAGCTTGTCTGCCGTATACTAAAATTATTTGTTCTTTGAAAACTGCATAGAAGAATTAATATATATTTGTAAGGTCATCTCTTAGAATTTCTAAGTAGGTTGACCCGAGCACATAGGAAATAATTCTCTGACTTAATGGTGACGTACATGTAAAATGTACGGCTACAAAATAAACGACAATGTATCTAATGCATGTCTAAAAATCAAATTGATTTTCGTCAGAATTTGATGAATGTCGAGGCGTACCAATGAAGCGAAATCGCCGCGTATTTGTATACGCAAGATGAGCTGAATGCAGTACAACGAAGATAGTCGCAAAATTATGGCGCAAAATAAGTAAAGATTTTAAGGGCGTACGGTGGATGCCTTGGCGATATCAGCCGAAGAAGGACGCGGTAAGCTGCGATAAGCTACGGAGAGGTGCAAGCAACCTTTGACCCGTAGATTTCCGAATG
>BNJS01001657.1_pt1:427500-526736 | contig 526736 bp, 680 predicted proteins | sample 8540461 | NCBI WGS metagenome assembly BNJS01 (sample SAMD00202454, study PRJDB9452) | human saliva metagenome | isolation source: human saliva | place: Japan
TGGGTTCAGAACGTCGTGAGACAGTTCGGTCCCTATCCATCGCGGGCGCAAGAAACTTGAAGGGGGCTGCTCCTAGTACGAGAGGACCGGAGTGGACGAACCGCTGGTGTACCAATTATCCTGCCAAGGGTACAGTTGGGTAGCTACGTTCGGGACGGATAAACGCTGAAAGCATCTAAGCGTGAAACCAGCCTTGAGATGAGGTTTCTCATAGCATAAGCTAGTAAGATCCCATGTAGACGACATGGTTGATAGGCCAGGTGTGGAAGAGCCGTGAGGTTTGGAGCTGACTGGTACTAATAGATCGAGGGCTTTACTTAAGTAGTGTAACCAACTTGAAGGAGCAATGCAACTTGAGTATGGGACGCAACATACAATAAAACATTAAGCAGAAATGTGCAAACAAATATATATATAACTTCTATGTGGTTTTCAGAGTACAAACTCTGACAGATTCAGTGGCGATAGCTATGAGGGTCCACCTGTTCCCATCTCGAACACAGTAGTTAAGCTCATAAACGCCGAAAGTACTTGGCTGGAGACGGCCTGGGAGGATAGGAAGTCGCTGATTGACTAAAAGAAAAGGTCTACCTAAAGGTAGGCCTTTTTCTTTTTGCTAGTCTTCGACTAGCTAAGCCTACTAGAGCCGTCTCCAGCCAAGGTTGTAGAGGTACTATCTATCTAGGTGCCCGTGTTAGACGGAGCTGGGAAAAAGTAGGGCAGTAGAAGATGGAGGAGTGAAACGACGACAGATTCACTGCATCACTTTCTTCCGAACGTAAGATTTACCGAGCTGCGAAGCAGAGAAGGTAAATCCACAGTGAGGAAGCAAGTAGGGACCACCGAAAAAGTAATTAGATCTATGCGACTCATGGGAGCCACACATCACCTTCATCCGAACGTAAGATTTCTCCAGCTGCGAAGTAGCGATGAGAAATCCACAGTGAGGAGTGATAGAAGTCGTAAAAAGAGCTGCCTAGGCAACTCTTTTTTTACTTATTCAACACCAATCATTACACTTGTAGATTTGATAACAGCAATAACTTCTTTACCTACCTCTAACTCTAATTCTTTTTACAGATTGAAGTGTAATATCTGCAGTTATGATATTATCATTACCTACATTAATTTTTTTACAATAGCATTAACGGCACCTTCGTTTATTTCAATAATAGTTCCTTTTTAATTGATTTCTTGCGCTTAATTTCATATGTGTCCTCCAGAATAATAAATAGGATTATTTGATAAATATTATACATAAATTAAGAAAAAAATAGCCATGATGTACATCACATCATGGCTATTTAGAGTGGAGCAGGGCGAAGGGAATCGAACCCTCCTCTCAAGCTTGGGAAGCTCGCATTCTACCGATGAACTACGCCCGCATGATGTACATATTGTATCATACTATAATATATACATTCAAGTGGAGCTTGTTTATATACTCTATACCCATAGTGGTTTCTGTATTGTATTGATATCAAAAATAGATGTATAAAATAATGAGGAAGGAGGCATATATATGTCAAAAATTTATAAAATTCATAAATGGTTATCTATAGTTTCTGTGCTATTTTTCTTAATGTTTTGTATTACAGGACTTATTCTCATGTTCCGAACTGAATTAAATGCATGGGCTCAAGGAGGGGCACATCATTCCTCGTTATCAATGGCGATGAGCCAACAAGAAATATCTATTTTTAATTATGCTGATGAAGGTGCCCTATTAGTGAAAGAAAAATATCCGTCTAAGGATATTTTAAATATTTCTCCAGCTATGGGGGCTGCACATATTTTACGGTATCGTATTATTGATTCTTCCGCAACTGTAGCACCTCCAGCGCGTATGGGGATGGGAGGGGATTATGTATTATATAATCCTGAAACAAAGGGGCTTATTACTACGCATCATGAAACGCCTGCACATCCTTGGGTTCGAAGTGTATTACACACACTTCATCAACTACATACACGATTAGACCTTGGTAAAACAGGAATTTATATTGTAACGATTTTATCTTTAGTATGTGGGTTATCTATTATTTCTGGTGTTTTTTTATATGGTCCATTTCGTAAAAGCTTTGCCAAATCTACTGTATTGTCTAACTATATGAAATTAAGTACATTACACCGAGAATTTGCTATGGTTGCTACTGTATGGGGATTTATCTTATGTATTACAGGTGTATGGATAGGTGGATTTTTTATTGCTAATGACAGCTATAATGCAGATGTACTACACACTGCAAAGCAAGAACTTTCAGTTGGTCAATCTGACATTTTACAACCATCTGAAGCTATCTCTCGAATTATGAAAGCATACCCAGATCGTCAGCTTATATCTATAGATTATCCATCTAAATTTAATGATCATCATTATGCATTTTATTTAGGTGCTGAAAATGATGATGATCCAGCTATGTTCTTGGGCCAACCAGTCTATGCTAATTTATATACTGATTCTACTAAGGATATGTATTCTACAAAAAATATCCCCTGGTATTTTACGGGCATGACTACAATGATTAATCTCCATATTCATAATCATAATACGATGGCTCTTAAAATATTATGGGCCATCTGGGATATTGTTCTTATTGTAGGCATTGTGACTGGTATTATTATGACTATTTAAAAAGAAATTTGGCAGAGCTAGTGCTACAGAATCTAAAGTATCGGCTGAGATAAAACATGTTTGGCGTACACCAATCTGTTGTGGTACCTTAGTATTACTTGGATTTATTATGCCACTTTGGTCCAATCCAGTTACAAATACTATAGCAGGTATTTGTTTAACTATTCCTCTAGTTGTATTTTTTATTTCTTTAATTAGAGGATTTAATCATTAAGTTATTATATTCTTCATGGATCTATTCAGCGTGCTTCATCATTAGTTTATTGATTGATTTCGAACTAAAAATGATATAATAATATATATATATGAGATTTTTTTATGTACAAATAACTGTATTAATATTTACGATTCAGAAAGTGGTAGTTATTATGAAATATATTAAAGCATTTATTCAGTCTGAATCATCTGGCGGTATTATGCTGTTAGTTGCTGCTATTCTCGGCGTAATTACAGCAAATTCTCCTATAGCTGGACAGTATTTCTCGTTCATGAATATATATTTAGGTCCTATGGATATATTGGAATGGGTAAATGATGGCTTGATGGCCTTATTCTTCCTTTATGTGGGGATTGAAATTAAGACTGAAATGATTTCTGGTGAGTTAAATACTAACTCAAAACGGTTATTACCTGTGCTGGCTGCATTTGCAGGGGTTGTAACGCCTGCTCTGGTATATTTTTTAATCGCTGGCTCTGTTCCTGAATATACTCATGGATGGGGGATTCCAACCGCTACAGATATCGCCTTTGCTATAGGTGTTATTATGATGCTTGGAAAGCGTGTATCACAGGCGATGAAAGCCTTTCTTTCAGCATTAGCCGTTATTGATGATTTAATTGCTATCGTTGTTATTGCCATATTTTATGGAGCTGGTGTGGATTTTCCGCATTTAATGGCAGCAGCTGTTGTAACTGGTGCTCTTTGGTACACAAATAAACAAGGATATGTACGTCCTGTGCTATATGGTGTATTGGGCTCTGTTCTTTGGTATTTTGTATTAAAGTCGGGTGTTCATGCCACAATTGCTGGTGTTGTTCTAGCAATGACTATACCCTATTCAGGAACACTTGATGGTGAAAAAGTGTATCCTATGCATGCATGGGCAGATAAGCTAAAAAATTGGGTTAATTTTTTAATTATTCCTATATTTAGCTTTTTAAATGCCGGTGTATCATTTTCTGATGTTTCTGTAGATCATCTTTTCCATCCTGTGGTTTTAGGTGTTTCATTAGGTCTTATTCTTGGTAAACAGTTTGGTATTTTTTCTGCTGTTTATGTATTGGTGCAATCTAAGATTATCAAGATGCCTACCAATACAACTTGGCCAGAAATTTATGGTACAGCCATCGTTTGTGGTATTGGTTTTACTATGAGTTTATTTGTTGCGACGCTGGCATTTCCGCCAGGTGTGACGCAAGAAATGTCTAAAATTGGTATTTTTATAGGATCTATTATATCTGGTTTGTTAGGGGCTACTGTTTTGGCAGTTGCTTATAAAATTAGAACAGCTAGAAATAAATAGTGAGTGAAGTATATTAGGAAGGAATCATATGGAACGGATATTTGTATTTTTACGTTCTCCTGGTGCAGCTACTACTGTTTTACTAGGGGCTACACTTATTGCCTTAATTGTTGCTAATTCTCCAATGGCGACACAATATATGTCACTAGTTAATCTACAATTGGGGCCATTAACTGCTATGGAGTGGGTCAATGACGCATTAATGGCAATATTCTTTCTCTTTGTAGGATTAGAAGTAAAACGTGAATTAGTAAGTGGTGAACTTAATACCAATGCTAAACGTATTATGCCTGGTGTGGCAGCTTTATTTGGTGTACTTATACCAGCTTTTATTTATTATTTAATTGCTGGTTTTGATCCTGAATATATTCATGGATGGGCTATTCCAACAGCCACGGATATTGCTTTTGCAATTGGTGTTATCACTGCATTAGGATCACGAGTTCCAAATTCTATGAAGGTTTTCTTAACCGCTTTGGCAGTTATTGATGACTTAATTGCGATTATTGTTATTGCAATTTTCTATGCCGCACATCTTAATGTTTTCTATTTAATGGCTGCGATTATCGTAACAGGTCTTTTGATTTATTGTAATCGAGCTGGTTATGTTCGTTCTTTGTCGTATATTATTCTTGGTATTATTTTATGGTATTGCATTCTTCGCTCTGGCTTACATGCTACCATGGCGGGTGTAATTTTAGCTATGACAATTCCAGATCGAGGTAAGATTGGTCGTAAATATGTTAGACCAATGCGTCATTGGGAACATTTCTTATCTAATTGGGTAAGTTTCGTCATAGTTCCAATCTTTGCATTCTTTAATGCTGGTGTTCACCTTGGTGGATTTAGCGTGGCTGATTTGACACATCCCGTAGTACTTGGTGTTACTCTTGGTCTTATTTTAGGTAAACAAATCGGTATTTTTGGTGCCATGTTTGGTATGATTAAATTAGGTCTTGTGCCTATGCCTGCAGAAAGCAAACTGGAAATTTATATATGGCACATCTATTGTTTGTGGCATTGGTTTTTACAATGAGTATCTTTGTTTCTATTCTAGCCTTTGATCCAGGTCATGCACAAGAAATGGCTAAGGGTGGCGTATTGATTGGTTCAATTATTTCCGCTATTGTTGGTTATATATTCTTGCGTATAGTTGGAGCAAAACGTAAAGAATGCCATATCGGGGTGTATCATAATTGCTAATGAAAGCAATGAAGGGGAATGTACATGATAAGAAAAGCAGTAATAATATGTACTGTGTTGTGTATGACTAATATGATGGCTTTCACGCAAGCAAAAAAACAATTGATAAGGGACAGCGTGGTCATCATGTGCAAAAAAAGTTCAGACTATGTTAGTGCAACAAGGCTATCTTAAGGATTCAGCAGATGGTATTTTTTTGGACGTAATACTGAGTTGGCAGTACGAAAATTCCAAAAATCAAAAGGTTTGGCTGTAGATGGGCGAGTAGGACCTGCTACAATGAGTGCTTTAGAAAAAGGCTCAAAAGGGTCTAGCTATTCCCAATATACAAAGGGTGTGCCTAGTAAATATACGAGAGCTATAACAATGCATGCTACGGCGTATAGCTCACAGGATCCTGGTAATGGTAATTATACGGCTACAGGTAGTCGTTTAAAAAAAGGTATCGTCTCCGTTGATCCTAAAATTATACCTTTAGGTACAAAAATGTATGTTGAAGGTTATGGCTATGCCATCGCTGATGATGTAGGTGGAGCTATTAAAGGTCATCGTATCGATTTAGCTTTTGACTCTAGATATGATGCACTACAGTTTGGTCGACAAAACGTGACAGTATATATTTTGTAAATTCTATAATCTCAAATTGAAAAACTCTAGTCATTAGGCTAGAGTTTTTTGATTGCAATAGCTATATTTATCTCCGAATTATTTATCTTGATAAAATACGAATATTCGGAGATTCATGGTATAATATAAAAGTATCAATATAAATCGAGTATTCAGCAAAGGAAGGCTTATGAATAAAGTTCGACGTGTTGAAAGAATGGTGGCAATGACTAAATTATTAGTCGATTCTCCACAAAAACTTATATCTCTTAATTATTTTTGTGATTTTTTCGGAATGGCGAAATCTACAGTAAGTGAAGATTTAACCTGTGTCCGTCAATCGATGGAACATTTTCAGTTGGGTACTCTAGAAACGGTAGCGGGGGTAGCTGGCGGTGTTCGATTCATACCTCATCGAAAAGGCGAGCAGGCCAATGAAATCCTACGCGATGTGCAGCAACGTTTGCGTGAACCAGATCGTATTATTCCCGGTGGATTTATTTATATGTCGGATATTTTGTATGATTGGCATGTGATGACTCGGTTAGGCGAAATTATTATGACTCGCTTTGTAGATCGCAATCCTGATTATATTTTGACGGTAGAAACAAAAGGGATTCCTTTGGCGGTTATGGTAGCTAGGGCTTTCAACAAGCCACTTGTCATCGCGCGTCGTGATAGTAAGGTTACAGAAGGATCTGCCATTAGTATTAACTATGTAACGGGTTCATCTGGTCGAATTCAAACGATGACATTAACTAAACGCGCTATTCCACAAAATGCGAAGGTGCTAATTATTGATGATTTCATGAAGGCTGGCGGCACTGCAAAAGGGCTTACAGAACTTGTTCATGAAATGAATGGTAAGGTTGTGGGAACTGGCGTTCTTGTTGCTACTGCAGAACCTAGTCCTAAGTTAATCAATGATTATGAATCACTATTTACGTTCCATGGCATTGATGAAAGTACAAATGAAATTCACATTGAACCTGTATTTGATACGATTGATAGATAGGAGTTTACTATGAATATTGCAAGTCTTATTTTAGCAGCTGGTAAGGGGACACGGATGAAGTCCAAATTGCCAAAGGTACTTCATAAAGTTGGCGGTAAAGCTATGGTTGAACGCGTTCTAGAAACTGTTCAATCTCTTGGGACCGATAAGGATGTTGTTATCGTTGGCTTTGGTGGTAATGCAGTACAAGACTATCTAGAAGGTCGTGCTGAATTTGTACGTCAAGAAGAGCAAAATGGTACTGGTCATGCAGTAAAAATGGCAGAACCTGTATTAGGATCTTTTGATGGCACTATTTTATTGTTGTGTGGGGATACGCCACTCGTAACTAAGGAAAGTTTAGAAGCTCTTTTAAAAGAGCATACTGCATCTGGAGCAGCGGCTACAATTTTAACGGCCCATATGCCAGATCCAACAGGTTATGGTCGTATCATTCGTAACGAAGAAGGTCATGTGGTACGTATTGTAGAACAAAAGGATGGCAAATCAGAAGAGTTAGCTGTACAAGAAGTTAATACTGGTATGTATGCTTTTGATAGTAAAAAACTATGGCCTTGTCTTAGTCAATTATCCGACGATAATGCACAAGGTGAACTGTATATTACAGATGTGGTTGGTATTCTCGTAAATGGCGGCGATAAAGTAAGCGCTTATATGACTGAAAATTTTGAAGAATCGTTAGGGGTAAACTCTCGCTTGCAATTGGCTGAAGCAGAATCTATTTTAAAACATCGTAAAAATGTAGAATTAATGACCGCTGGTGTAACGATTGTTGATCCTGCCAATACCTATGTAGCACCAGAGGTTACTGTGGGGGCTGATACAATTCTACATCCTGGTACCGTTTTAGAAGGCAATACGGTTATTGGTGAAAACTGTGAAATTGGACCTCATACACGCTTGACGAATGTAACTGTTGGCAATAATACAGTAATTCATTTTACCTATGGTCATGACTGCGAAGTAAAAGATGGCGTAGATATTGGTCCATATGTTCATTTGCGTCCTAATACGGTTATTGGCAACAAGGTTCATATTGGTAATTTCGTTGAGGTTAAAAATTCCAATGTTGGGGACGGCACCAAATTCCCTCATCTATCCTATATTGGCGATAGCGATGTAGGTTCTGGTGTCAATATCGGTTGCGGTACGATTACGGTAAATTATGACGGAAAAATCAAGCATCGTACAACTATCGGCGATGGTGCATTTGTAGGCTGTAACAGCAATTTGGTAGCACCAGTTACAATTGGTAATTATAGCTATGTAGGTGCAGGTTCTACGATTACTAAAAATGTTCCTGATAAGGCATTAGCAGTAGGTCGTAGCAAGCAAATTGTGAAAGAAAATTGGGTTACAGACTATACTTTCAAAAAGAAATAGGAATTTATTAAAAATTTTTCACACAAGATAGGAAAAATAGTATACAATAATAAGGCAATAAGGTTGTATATCTGTAATATTTCGTTACATATACATTGAGTAACTAACTAAGATTACGGAGAAATGAAAGGGTATCAAAATGGCATTTGAAGACGGCAAAAAACTTAAGATTTTCACAGGTAACGCAAATCCAGAGTTGGCAAAGGAAATTTGTGATTATTTAGGTTTGCCTTTAGGTGAAGCGTTTGTAGGTCGCTTTAATAATGGCGAAGTACAAATTATGATTGATGAAAGCGTACGTGGCAAAGATGTATTTATCATTCAACCAACTAGCTATCCTGTAAACGATAATTTAATGGAATTAATGGTTATGGCTGATGCGTTAAAACGTGCTTCTGCTCGTCATATTACAGCTGTAGTTCCTTACTACGGTTATGCTCGCCAAGACCGCAAAACTCGTGGTCGTGAACCAATTACTGCAAAATTAGTAGCAAACTTGATGCAAACCTCTGGTATTACACGTCTTGTAACAATTGACTTGCATGCAGGTCAAATTCAGGCTTCTTCGATGTGCCAGTAGATCATTTATATGGTGCATCCATTTTAGCTAAATACATTAATGAAAAAAATCTTGAAGATGTTATTGTAGTATCTCCAGATCTTGGCGGTGTTACAAGAGCTCGTGATTTGGCTGACCGCATTGGTGCGCCAATTGCAATCATCGAGAAAAAACGCCCTGAACCAGGCGTAGCTAAAGTTATGAACCTCATTGGTGATGTAAAAGGCAAAAACTGTATCATCGTTGATGATATTGTAGATACAGCAGGTTCTCTTGTAGAAGGTGCTAAAGCATTAAAAGAATTTGGTGCTAAATCTGTTATGGCTGCTGTTACCCATGCTGTATTAACAGATCCAGCAAGTGAACGCATTGCAAACTCCAACATTAAAGAGCTTATCGTAACAAACACAATGCCATTACCAGAAAATTGCAAATTAGACAATGTAACGCAACTATCTGTAGCGCCATTATTGGGCGAAGCAATCATGCGTATCTTTCATGAAGTTTCAGTAAGTAATTTATTTGATAAATAATAGGTGATTCTTGAAGTTAGTAGTAGGCCTTGGTAATCCAGGCAAGCAATATGAAGCGACAAAACATAATATTGGATTTATGGTCATCGATGCCATTGCAGATAACGTATCTCACACTCCTTGGAGAGAGGAACAAAAGGCAGAGGTATGCAGTATTAATGTAGCTGGTGAAAAGGTATTGCTTGTAAAGCCTCAAACATTTATGAATGCAAGTGGCGAATCTGTAGGTCCACTAATGCGATACTACAAGATCAATCCATCTGATGTGTATTGTATTTATGATGATATGGATTTACCGGTAGGCAAATTACGTATTCGACCAAATGGTAGTTCTGGTGGGCATAATGGGATTAAATCTTTAATCTCCCATATAGGAACAGAAAATTTTCCGCGTTTTCGCGTAGGTATTGGTCGTCCATTACCACAATGGACTGTCATTGACCACGTGTTAGCACCATTTAGTGAAGAAAATCAAGAGAAAGTACAAAAAGGTATCAAAGGCACAGTAAAAGCTGTATTAGGCACCTTAGAGGTGGGCATAGACAAAGGGATGAATCAGTTTAATCCTAAGCGTCGTCCACAGCGATAAATAACATGCATAAGGGCATGAGTCTCATTGAGATTCATGCCCTTTTTACGAGGTATATATGAGCAATCAAGAGAAAATGCCTTTTGTAGAGGCTTTAGAATCATATAAGGAACAACATTTTGTGCCTTTTCATACACCTGGTCATAAGATTGGTGTTGAAGCACCTCAGTTACTAAAGGACTGGATGGGAGCAGCACTGCCATATGATTTAGGGGTTATGTATGCTCTAGATGATCTACATGAACCAGAGGGATCATTAAAAGAGGCACAAGATTTAACAGCTCAATTGTATGGTGCTGACTATTGTTGGTTTTCTATCAATGGCACAACCGCTTTAATTGAAGCGATGATTATGGGGACAGTAGGTCCTGATGAAACGATTATCATTCCTCGAGAAGCACATCGTTCCGTTATTAGTGGATTAGTGTTATCTGGTGCAAAGCCTGTTTATATGGATTGCCAATTTGATGATCGGTGGGGTATCCCTTTAGGTATATCAGTGGAGGATGCTATTAAAATCATGGATGCTCATCCAGAGGCTAAGGCGATTCTCTTCGTGTATCCAAACTATTATGGTGTAGGTGTAGATATTGTAAAGATCGTACAAGAAGCACACAAACGAGGGATGATTGTTCTTGTTGATGAAGCGCACGGACCTCATTTACCATTTTCTGAAAATTTACCTGTTGAAGCCATTGCGTCAGGTGCAGACTTAGTGGCACAAAGCACGCATAAATCGGTAGGTTCTTTGACGCAAACCTCTTGGCTATTAGGGCAAGGCGATTTAATTAATAAACGCCGCATTACACAAATGCATCAGATGTTACAAAGTACGAGTCCTAACTATATTTTTCTTGCATCCTTAGATATGGCACGCCATCAATTAGCTATGGCAGGTAAGGAGCTAGTAAGTCGTACTGTAGAATTGAGCCTATATTTAAGAAATGAGCTACATAAGATCCCTGGTATTACAACTATGGAATACTCGGATATTCAAAATCAAGTTGTAAATTATGACTGTACCAAGGTAGTAATCGATGCTAAAGAATTAGGTCTTACTGGTGTTGTTTTTGAACGAATGTTGCGAAAACAACGTATTGAGGTAGAGCTGGTGCAAGCTCATCATGTACTAGTACTCATTACAATTGGTGATACTAAGGCGTCTGTAGATGCTTTAATTAAGGCTATAAAAACTGTAAGTGATGAAGTATTAAATGGTTCATATACAACTGACCATAGCTTAGAGGGTAATTTTGATGTGCTTAGTAAAGATTCAGCTCTATTACCTGAGCCAGTCGTTCGTGTAACACCTCGCAATGCTATGTATGCTCGTCGTGAGCAGGTTCCGTTAAGTGAAGCATTACATCGTATTGTTGGGGAGACTATAGCTTATTATCCTCCAGGGATTCCTTGTGTAGCCGTAGGTGAAGAGATTAGTGTTTCTGTGTTACAATATATAGAGAATAGAAAGGCTTTAGGTTATGTTCCAAATGGAGCCGATGATACGACATTAGAAACGATTTGGGTATTACAGGAGTAATTATGGGGACTTTAATCATATTAGAAGGTGGAGATGGTAGTGGTAAAGCTACGCAAACAAAGCGTTTAGTAGAACGATTACAGGAGGAAGGCCATCGCGTGTGTAGTGTTAGCTTTCCGAATTATGAGAGTGATGCATCTATGCCTATTAAAATGTACTTATCTGGGCAATTTGGTACAGAGGTGGATGCAGTAAACCCTTATGTGGCAAGTACCATGTATGCCATAGATCGTTTTGCTTCTTTTAGAATGGACTGGGAATCATTTTATAATGATGGTGGTATTATTATTGCAGATCGTTATACGACATCAAATATGGTTCATCAAATGGTGAAATACACTGATACTGATGCACGAATTCAATTTTTAGAATGGCTTGAAGATTTTGAATTTGTTAAGTTCGGACTACCACGTCCAGATGTGGTTTGTTTGCTAGATGTGCCTTTAGAGGTAACTGAAGCATTGATGTCCGAGCGAACTGGTAAAACTGGTGGTGAGACAGGGGACATACACGAGGGTAATCGCACGTATTTACAATCGGTCCATGATGCGTATGATGAATTGGTAAATCGCTATCAATGGCATCGAATTTCATGCACACAAAAAGGTGATAGTGAGAATTTTGCTATGCGTAGTATAGAATCAATTCATAATGATATATATGATGTGGTAAAAGGTCTATTGAAATAGGCGAAACTACTAGTCTTTGAAAATGGCGGCTCTTTAAAAAGTCGCCATTTTCCTATATAATAGTAATATTGGACAGGATAGGAGGAATTATGACATATTTTTGATAATGTAATCGGTCAAGATACGATTAAAAACCACCTAACTGAATTGGTAAAACGGCAAACATTACCGCATAGCTTGTTGTTTTATGGAGAGTCTGGACTTGGTAAGCTCGATATGGCAATAGGTCTAGCATCACTTATTTTTGGGACGACAAGTTTTTCAGGTCATAATGGCACTGAATATTTAGAGGCAGTAAAATCCGCACGTATTGCTAATGGTGAAAGTGAAAAAGAAAATAGAGGCCGAAGGCTTACCAATTTATATGGATAAGGGGGATGCATTTTTGGATTCGGCCCATGAAATCAACCTTAAAGGTAGAGCAATGGTATAGCCTGTTACAAGACCATCTATCCGTAGCTGGATTAGGTAACCGCGTCGTTATTATTGAAGACTTTCATGCAGCCAATGCTATCATGGCTAATGCCATGTTAAAAACGATTGAAGAACCACCTGCACAGGTGTACTTCATTATTATTACGAATAAGATTAACCTTGTACTACCAACGATTATTTTCACGCTGTATGGGTGTTGGATTTCAACCTGTGTCGGATGAAAGCATACGCCTTGCATTAGAAAAACGTGGTGTTACAGGAAATATAGATGAAGCTATTTTCATGGGGCATGGTAATCCTGCTGTTGTAGAATCTCTATTGCAACAGGGAACAATTACTATGCTAGAGTTAGCTGTTAAATGGATGCGTACTTTGGGCACTGATGCACGATGGTTCTCCAAAATTGTAGTTTGGTGTGAGTCTTTTGACTCGTGAGGATGCATTAGAATTAATGCATTGGTTACGATTAATAAGTCGCGACATGATGGCCTTTAAAGTGTGGAGCTACTATTGAGCAACTTCAAGTTCCTATGCATAAAGCAACATTATTAGAATTATTACCGCAGTGGACAATGACCGCTTTAGCAACTGTATCACATGAAACATTGCGAGCGGAACAGGCCTTGCGGTTACACATAAAAATTGCTCTCGTGGTGGACGGTCTTAGCATCGCCCTTCACAATGCTCGTGAGGAGGTTTAAATGGTAACCATCGTTGGTGTACGATTTAAAAAGGCCGGTAAAATTTATTATTTTTTACCAGGTGATGAAGCTTTAATGATTGATGACGGTGTCATTGTAGAAACAGCGCGTGGCGTTGAATATGGTACGGTTGTAATCGGACCAAAAGAGGTTTCAAAAGATAATTTGGTGATGCCTGTTAAGCAAGTAATGCGTAAAGCAACACTAAAGGATTTGCAACAATTAGAGAAAAATGAGGAGCGGGAAGAAAAGGCCTATGCAATTTGCTTAGAAAAAATAGCTAAACGTAGACTGCCTATGAAATTAATCAATGTAGAGTATACATTTGATATGAATAAAATTGTATTCTTCTTTACTGCAGATGGTCGTATTGATTTCCGTGAACTCGTAAAGGATTTGGCTACAGTATTTAGAACACGTATTGAATTGAGACAAGTAGGCGTTCGCGATGAGGCGAAGGTATTAAATGGTATTGGCGCCTGTGGCAGACCTTTATGTTGTTCTAATTTTCTAGGTGATTTTTCTCCTGTATCCATTCGTATGGCTAAGGATCAGAATTTAAGTTTGAACCCTACAAAAATTTCTGGCGTATGTGGTCGCCTGATGTGCTGCTTGAATTATGAAGATGATTTATATAAAAAAGGTGGCGATTTGTATGTAAAGAAAGATCGCAATCTTTCAGCTCAAGATGTAGAACCGCCAGGCATTGGAAAAGAAGTGGTTACTGATGAAGGCATTGGCAAGGTTCTAAAGGTAAATCACCACAAACATACTGTTAAGGTCCAATTAGAGGCCGGTAGAACTATTGATTTAAAATGGTCGGATGTGGCATTACCAGATGAATAATCAAGAACAACTTGATGATTTGATTATCGATAATTTAAAGATATATCAGCGGCAAGACCAATTTCGCTTTTCCTTTGACGCCATTGCACTCGTACATTTTTGTCGATTTAATCATCGGCATCGTTATATAGACTTAGGCACGGGCACAGGTGTACTTCCTTTAATCGGTACATCCTTAGGTGCTGGGCATATAACAGGCGTTGAAATTAATGATGTAGTGGCTCAGATGGCTGAACGCAGTGTTACCTACAATCATAAATCTGATGTAGTATCGATTATACATGGTGACTATCGCACAATGAATTATCATCAGTTTGGATCTAAACCATTTGATGGTGTATTGGTCAATCCACCTTATTTTGACCATCGAAAAGGTGAGATGCCCGATGATAATAATTTGTGTTTAGCCTTGCATGATAGGTGTACGACTATTGAGGATGTTTGTAATAGTGCATCGAGATTAATCAAACATAAGGGGCATTTATGGATGGTATATAGCGCTCCCCGTCTATTAGAGCTTGTGAACGCATTAACAGTTACCGGATTTGCAGTAAAACGGTTGCGTATGGTTCACGGCATGCTTTATAAGCCTGCTAAAATTGTTTTGCTTGAAGCCATAAAAGGTGGAGCTCAAGGTTTAACTGTTGAGCCTCCACTTATCGTATATAGCCAATCTAATGTGTACACGGAGGAGGTGTCTCGTTGGTATGAACGAAAATAACAAGGGCACCTGTATTTAGTGCCTACGCCCATTGGCAATCTAGAGGATATGACGTATCGCGCTGTACGCATACTGGGTGAAGTTGATGCTGTTGCTGCGGAGGATACGCGTCATACGGGTATATTATTAAAACATTTTGACATTAGGAAGCCTTTGATTTCTTATCATGAACATAATAAAGAAGAAAAGGGAAATGCCATTATTGACATGCTGTTAGACGGTAAGAATATTGCTTGTGTCAGTGATGCGGGTATGCCTGCTATATCTGATCCCGGTGCTGACCTAGCGTCAAAGGCCATTGCACATCATATATCTCTTGTGCCTTTACCAGGGGCTAATGCAGCCTTAACAGCACTGATTGCATCTGATTTAGACACCAAGCAATTTACATTCTTTGGATTTTTACCAAAACGTGGTAAACATCGAAATGATGCTCTTCAGCTTATGGCAAAACAAAGGGGAACGCTTATATTTTATGAAGCCCCTCATCGTTTACAGGAGGTGCTCCAGGATATGTACGACGCCTTTGGTAATCGACCGATTACGATTGCTAGGGAGCTTACTAAGAAGTTTGAAACCTTTTTGCGTAGTGATTTATCATCTATTTGCAATGATTTAGAGAAAATTACGTATAAAGGAGAATTCGTTCTTGTCATAGGTGGTAGTGAAACTGGTGAGGCTATTGATGAAGTTCCGCAGCAATCTATGTCTTACGAAGAGGCGGTAGCTGAGTTGGTGGATTTAGGCTTGCCAAAGAAGGAAGCTATTCGCGAAGTGGCAAAACGTTTTGGCGTTTCACGCCGTGAGGTTTATAATATTGTAGAACGATAACACTTTCACAAGTGCTGAATAGAAGGAGATTATGATGGGCGATACAAAAAAGACATATTATATTACAACTCCAATTTATTATCCTAGTGCTAAACTGCATATTGGTCATACATACTGTACATCTGTTGCCGATACAATTGCACGTTTCAAACGTTTAGCTGGTTATGATGTACGTTTCTTGACTGGTTCTGACGAACATGGTCAGAAAATCCAACGCGCTGCCGAGGCACAAGGTATTACACCTTTAGAATATACGACTAATATCGTAAATGGTTTTAAAGCATTATGGGAAAAAATGCATATTTCCAATGATGATTTTTATTCGTACCACTGATGAACGACATGAAAAGGTAGTACAAGAACTATTTACAAAGGCCTATGAAAAAGGTGATATTTACAAGGCTGAATACGAAGGTTGGTACTGTACACCTTGTGAATCCTTCTGGACTGAACAAAAGCTTGGTGAAAATCATACTTGTCCAGATTGTGGACGCCCTGTAGAGCGTGTTAAAGAGGAAAGTTATTTCTTTAAACTTGGTAAATATACTGAGCAATGGCTCAAGTTCATTGAAGAGAACCCTGATTTTATTCAACCTGAATCTCGCCGTAATGAATGATTCAATTCGTAAAACAAGGTCTTGAGGACTTAGCCGTATCTCGTACATCATTTGACTGGGGTATCAAATTACCATTTGACCCTAAGCATGTTGTATATGTTTGGTTTGATGCGTTAGTAAACTATATTAGTGCCTTACATCCATTTGATGGAGATGGAGAATTGTATAAAAAATTCTGGCCCGCTGATCTTCATCTAGTTGGTAAGGAAATTGTACGTTTTCATACTATCATTTGGCCGATGATGCTCATGAGCCTTGAGTTGCCATTGCCTAAAAAGGTATTTGGTCATGGCTGGATGATTGTAGATGGTACTAAGATGAGTAAATCTCTTGGTAATGTTATTGATCCAATTCCATTGATTGAGACCTATGGTGCAGACTCTTTGCGTTATTACTTGTTGAGTGAAATTACACTTGGCAATGATGGCAATTTCACATTACCTAATTTTGTTACAAAAATTAATGCAGATTTGTCTAATGACTTGGGGAACCTTTTGAATCGTACCATTGCGATGATTGAAAAATATCACGATGGTGTTATTACAAAAACTGATGATATAGACGCGTTAGATAAAGAAATTTCTTCCTTAGCAGAACAAACTGTAGCTGATTTTGAAGCGCAAATGGAGGCTATGGAGTTAAATAAGGCTCTTAAAACTGTTTGGGCTTTCATCTGTCGTATGAACAAATACATCGATGAAACGATGCCGTGGGTATTAGCTAAGAGTTCTGAAGATGTAGATGTTCTACGTTTGCAATCTGTTATGTATCATCTTGCTGAAAGCTTACGTATCATCGCAGTTCTCGTAAGTCCAGTTATTCCAGTAGGGGCACCAAAAATTTGGGAACAATTAGGATTGTCTGGCTTTGAACAAGTACAGTTAGATGATGTTCGCAGTTGGGGCGCTATTAATACGGGTACTAAGGTAGTAAAAGGTGAACCAATTTATCCTCGCTTTGAAATTCCAGAAATGGTAGAAACCGTTACTGTAACAGAAGAAGTAGAAGAAACTGTTGATACATCTAATGTTCCACCATTAAAAGAAAATATCACTTATGATGATTTTGAAAAATTAGATCTTCGAGTAGCTAAGGTTGTTAGCTGTGAAAAAGTACCTAAATCTAAAAAATTATTGAAATTTGTATTGGATATTGGTCTCGAAGAACGTACCGTACTCAGTGGTATATCTCAATATTATGAACCAGAAACAATGGTTGGTAAAAAAGTGATATACTTAGCGAACTTAGCACCTAAAAAAATGATGGGCATTGAGTCTTATGGTATGATTTTATCTGCTTCCGATTGGGAAGAACATTTAGAAGTTACCAATATCGAATCATTACCAGCAGGGAGCATTGTTAAAATAATGAAACTCTTTGATACACATGCACATATTAACGATAATCGTTTTGATAACGATAGAGCTGAGATGTTACAAGCTTGTTTCGATGCAGGCATTGAATACATTATGATTCCTGGTGTAGATAGACAAACTGTTGAATCAGGTGTTGCATTGGCTGAAACTGATGACCGTTTATATGCTGCAGTAGGGACACATCCTCACGAAGCAAAAGATTTTACTGATGATGACTACGAATATTTTAAAGAGTTAGCCTTGCACAATGATAAGGTGCGTGCTATCGGTGAAATCGGCCTTGATTATTACTATGATTTCTCTGATAGACCAACGCAAAAGAAGGTCTTTATACGTCAGCTTGAGTTAGCTCGAGAGGTAGATTTGCCTATTATTATCCATGATCGCGATGCTCATGGAGATATCATGAATATCTTGCGCAATGAAGGAAAGGATAATTGGGGAATTTTCCATTGTTATTCAGGTAGTTGGGAAATGGCTAAAGAGGCTATTAAAATGGGGTTTTATATCTCCTTTGCAGGCCCGGTGGTATTCCCAAAATCTACTAACCTAAAAGAAGTTGCTAAACAAGTACCATTGGATCGAATCCTTATAGAAACAGATTCTCCTTATTTGACGCCACCTCCGTATAGAGGTCGACGCAATGACCCTAGTAAGACTCAATTTGTAGCAGAAGAAATTGCTGCTTTAAAAGGTATGGATGCAGATGAGTTTGCCGCAATCGCTTATGAAAATGGTAGCGCGTATTTGGTATTAAATAAAATAGAATAGCTATATTTGTAAATACTATCAAATTAAAGTTATTTAATATATAGTTACATAGTGAACGCGATTCTTTCATTGAAGGAATCGCGTTTTTCTATGAGTATACTAACAATATATAGTCTATATATGTTTGGACTTGAAAAAGGATGATAAGATGGAACGCATAGCATTTATTGACTTAGGATCGAACTCAGTTCGATTCGTTATTTATGAAATATCAGATACGGGTAGTTATCGTTTACTCTATCAAGAAAAAGACTCGATTCGGTTGAGTGAAAATATGTGGGGTGATCATAAGCTAACACAAGAAGCTATGAATCGTGCATTAGTATCATTACAATCGTATGTTCATATGGCCAAAGCTTTTGAGGTCGATACGATTAAGGCTGTTGCTACCGCTGCAGTCCGTTTAGCAAATAATGGTGATGAATTTATCAATCTTGTAAAACAAGATACAGGTCTTGAATTAGAATGTATTTCCGGTGTTGAAGAGGCTCGCTTAGGTTTCCTTGGTGTTATTAATACAATTGGCCTTAAGGATTTTGTTATCTTTGATTTAGGCGGCGCTAGTACAGAGGTGACTTTGGTAAGAAATAGACAAATTGAGAAATCTGTTAGCTTGCCAATAGGTGCTTTGACTTTAACAGGAACCTATCAGAAAGGCGAAGAATTTACAGACAAAGAATACAATAAAATGGTGAAGGCTATTAAGCAAGCCATAGAGGAACATCCATGGCTTAAAAATGTTAAAAAGCCTCTATTAGGTATTGGTGGTACAGCTCGTAATATTGCGAAAATGGATCGACGAAAAATTATCATATCCTATTACTAAATTGCACAATTATGAAATACCCTATCACCGTTTTACAGAATTGTTAGATGAGGTTAAATCCAAAACCATTAGCACAACGTAAAAAAATCAATGGCCTTTCATCAGAACGGGCGGATATTATTATTGCCGGTATGACAATTGTATATGAGTTGTTCAATTATATAAATTGCAAAACTCTTGTTGTAGGAGGCTCAGGTCTTCGTGAAGGGTTGTTTTACGACTATTATGGGCAAGCCTATTTAGGAGGAAATCCAATCATTCCAGATATCCTTATCCATTCTGCAGAAAATGTACTGCTAGGAATGACTCGATACGAATTAATTCATGCTAAACATGTCGGCAAATTAGCCGATATCTTATATGACCAATGGCAACCATTACACAAAGGTGATACTGCATTGCGCCGTTGTTTGCAAGTTTCTTCTTTGTTACATGATATCGGAAAACGGGTGAACTATTATAGCCATGCTCGTCATGGGTGTTATATGTTAGTTAATAGCAATTTATACGGAATTACTCATATTGAACAGGCTTTTAGTGCTTTTCTTGTGATGAACTCTCATGGTTTAAAACCAAAAGAGTATAAAAAAACTTTTTGTATGGGCAATTGTTGGATGATGAGCAGAAAGCGATAGGGAAGAAATTATCTATAATTCTTGCTATTGCTGAGGCTCTTGATGAAAGTCATGAGCAGTTGATTACACATCTTGAAAGTCGCATTAGTCCTGAAGAGGTTCAGTTGATAGTGCACTATCCAGCTAGCCGTGATATTTCCATAATAAAAGGTGCTGTTGAACGATTGGCAAAAAGCCTTTAAAAAGGAATATAAGCGTCAGTTACAAATTGAGTGGTCCCCTCAGTAGGAGGTAGTTATGACATTGGCTAAAGTGCTTCGATATGCGATTTTGCATGTTGGCTCTAGTAGCATGAGTATTACCATATTAGAATATAAAAGTATTGATGAAGTGCGTGTTATCGATTATGCTGCACGGGAAGTAACCTTTGGGGAGGAGTTATTTCAAACATCTCGCCTTAGTTTTAAAACAATTGAAGAAATCTGTGATATTTTAAAAGGCTATAAACAATTAATGGCAGATTATAATGTATCTAGATGTCGCTTGTATGGTACAACTGTTATCCGTGAAGCCACTAATCGAAGGGCTATTTTAGATCAGATTTTTATTCAAACAGGTATGCGTGTAGAAGTTATAGACATGCCTAAAGAAGTTTATTTTAAATATGCCTTGTTATATTATGAAATGATGTATCATCATAAGGCTACGGATGACAGTACGGCTTGTCTATTTGCAGATATCACGTCCGGTGGGGTCGGTTTAACTGCTTGGAAAGGCAAATCACTATTGTTCCAACAAAATATGCATAGTGGTTCACTCCGTGTTATGGAGTCTTTTAACCGTAACCAACGTGCTTCTATATCCTTTAGTACAGCCATTACTGAATACTTACATCGCATGATTAGTCCGTTACGGGAAGAATTGCAGAGGTTTAATATTAAAAATATTATTTTCTCTGGCGATGAGGCTCGTTTAGTGTTGCAGTTGATGGGATATAGTAATAGTGAGCAAATCATTTCTATTGATCCTCAACAGTTTAATGATCTTATGAATTCTTTTTGATGGTATTACGGCTACAAAACTAGTCAATCGCTATAAGATTCCAGAGTTTAAGGCTAATATTTTAATGCCTACTATGATTTTTTTCTCTGAAATTATTAGTGCTATTAATCCTGAAGCCTTAATTTTTAGTAGTTATTCATTCTCTCAAGGTATTAGTTGGTTTTATGGTGTAGAAACGCAAAACCATCCTTATATGTATCAATTGCGTGAGCAAAATACAGATTTGGCCCGTGCTATAGCGGCTCGTTATCATACGGATGCCGTACATGATAGAGAGGTTGAACGTTTTAGTTTGGAATTCTGTAATGCACTTCGTCATAAAGGTTTACCAGAACGATGGGGGTATTTGTGCCGTATAGCAGCGATTTTATGTTCTGTCGGTAAATTTATAAGCCTTAGAAATCATGGAGAGCATGCGTATCATATTGTAATGGGAACCGATATATTTGGTCTTTCAGAAGAAGAAAAACAAGTTGTAGCGAATGTAGTGTATTACCATTACAAGGGTACACCTTCAGATGATGATGAATATTTTAAAGTTCTTACAGAATTACAAAAAATACAGGTCACAAAGCTAGTAGCCATTGTACGCGTAGCTTGTGCATTAGATGCAGGAAGCAATCAAAAAATAGAAGCTATACGTATTGAGGAAAAAGATAAAGAATTGGTTGTTCACGTTAGAACCAAGGAAAATATCTCTCTTGAATGGTGGACCTTTAATCGTGACTCCATCTATTTTAGTGAAATATTTGGTATGGAAATTTCCTTGACTATAGGGGGGATATAAGTTGTTTACGAGTCCAAAGTATTATTTTAACCGTGAATTATCTTGGTTGAAATTTAATCAACGCGTCGTATTAGAAGCTATGGATACGAGTACCCCCTTGATGGAGCGTCTTCGTTTTATCTCCATTGCCAGTTCAAATCTAGACGAGTTTTTCATGATTCGTGTTGCTGGTTTACGGCATCAAGCTATGAATAGAATTGTAAAATATGATGCGGCGCATATGGATGCTAAGGCGCAGTTGAAAGCAATTGATGAATCAGTACAGCGCGTAGTTTCTTTACAATATACATATTTACACCGCGTGTTAGATTCATTAGAAGAGGAAGGCTTGTATTTCTTGCATCCTGAAGAATTAGATGTAAAGACAAAAACCTGGCTTAGACATTATTTTGAAGAGCAAATTTATCCGGTGGTTACACCGCTAGCAGTTGATTCAGGGCATCCATTCCCATTTTTGGCAAATCATACGATTAATACCATTGTTCGTATATTTCAAGTTCAATCTGATGGTACAAAGGATTATAAAATTGCTATTTTGCCAATTCCATCTGTATTGGATCGAATTATTGAAGTGCCTACACCGTCTAATAAGACGCATCATTTGTGTATTTAGAAGATGTTATTAATTTCTATGCTATACAGTTTTTTCAAGGCTATGGTATAGAAGAGTCTATGACGTTCCGATTAACTCGCGATGCGGATTTAGAAATAGCGGAAGAGGATACAAAGGATTTACTTACAGAAGTTGAAGCCTCTTTACGACGTCGGCGCCGTGGTGATGCGGTTCGTTTAGAAGTAGCCGGTGAAGGTTCTCCGGAATTGTTATCTACCGTATTGAAAAGTGTAGAATTGGAGAAAAAGGATGTATATCATATAGATGGTCATTTAGATTGTCGTATGTATTTTGAGTTTTCTAATTATCCAGGTTACGATTATTTGCGTTATAAACCGTTTGAGTCCAAAACACCAAGTGACTTGATTGGTTGTGAAGGTGAAAACTTACTCGATGTGATTCGAGAGCGCGATATATTTGTTCATCATCCTTTTGAATCTTTTAGTGTAGTTGAACAGTTTGTGGCACAAGCAGCTGTAGATCCCAATGTATTAGCCATTAAACAAACCTTATATCGCGTTAGTGGTGAATCACCTATTATTGCATCTCTCATAAAGGCTGCAGATAATGGTAAGCAGGTTACAGTATTAATGGAAGTAAAAGCTCGTTTTGATGAAGAGCATAATATCATTATGGCACGTCGATTAGAAAAAGCCGGATGTCATGTAATTTATGGTTTAAAAGGCTTAAAAACTCACTCCAAGATTACTATGGTTGTACGTCGTGAAGAAGATGGTATACGCCGCTATGTACATTTAGCAACAGGTAACTACAATGGCAAAACTGCACGTATATATACGGACTGTGGCATATTTACTTGTAATGATGAATATGGTGATGATGCATCACGTTTCTTTAATTTGATTTCTGGATATTCGGATCCCCCAATTTGGAATAAGTTTATCGTAGCACCACTTAATTTACGTGAGAAAATCATGGAGCTCATCGATGAGGAAATAGATTGTGCAAAACGTGGTGAGGATGCATATATTATTGCTAAAAATGAATTCACTACTGGATAAACGTGTCATTGCTAAATTGTATGAGGCATCTGCAAATGGTGTGACGATAGATCTCATCGTACGTGGTATTTGTACACTTCGCCCTGGTATTGCTGGTGTGAGTGACCATATTACTGTACGTTCTATAGTAGGACGTTTTTTAGAACATCACCGATTATTCTATTTCCGTAATGGTGGTAATGAAAAGCTCTTTCTTTCCAGCGCAGATTGGATGCCACGTAATTTAAATGAACGTGTTGAATTGATGATTCCTATTGAAGATAAACGTCATAAGTCACGCATTAAGGGGATACTAGATTTATATTTAGTGGATACATTAAAGACACATATAATGAGGGCTGATGGGTCTTATTATAAGGCTTCAAACGTAGAAGGTCCGCTATCGGCTCAAGAAGAGTTAATGGAGGCTGCTAATACACAAGATAATAAGGAGCAAATGACTGTTATTGAACGTTTTAAACCGATGTTTAAAATGAAAGAATAGTGAAGAGCTGGGTTATGAACACTGTATAAATATAGAGTGATATATAATACTTTTATGAAGTCGAATATATCCTTATATAGCATTATGGATAAGAAATAAATTTTAGAAAAATTTATATTTTTAGACGATAACAATAGCAAAAAAACATATAAAAAAATCCAAAGTGATGATTAATAATACATGGCATACAATATATTGTATTATTATCTTGTATACACCTACAATTTTGCTTATTTAGTATGTTATCGAAAAACATAGATATGTCTTTTGTACAGTGGACATTGATTGAAAATATCATATTAAATAAATTTAAAAATACATATACAATCTATGTTTATTTGCTATTGTCAACTTTGTGCGTTTGACAGGTTATATCTAACTGTAGTAGAATATCATTGTTACAGGAGGTATTTTGTTATGAGAATTCAAAAAACGCACAAGCGATATGTATCGTCTGTGGTTGCTGGATTGATGGTAACTGCAATAACCTTGACTGGTTTTTCTTATAACGATAAAACAGTTACAGTCATGGCTGATGGTGCAGCCCTATACTGTTAAAACACATTTAAATTCTAATGAAGGTATCGTGCGTAACGCAGGTATTAAATTAAATCCAAAAGATAAAGTGATTAGTGATTCTAATTCTGTACAAGAAGGTGCGACGCTTACGGTCGTAAGAGCATTCCCTGTTTCTGTTACAGTAAATGGAAAAACTAGAACTGTTTATACAACACAAACAACAGCAGAAGAGTTAGCTAATGAATTAGGTTTTAAAGCTCCCAATTATACAACTGCAGCCAACGGTGCGATCCAAATCTAGTAGCACAGTAAATATTGTACGTGTTACTAGCCGTGCAGTGAATACTGTGATCGAGAGATTCCGGTTCAAGTTATCCGTGAAAAAGGATGACACTATGGCTATCGGTGAAGAAGAGGTAGTTCAAGTCGGTCAACCTGGCACAGAACGTGTTCAAGTTGAAACTTTATATAATAATGGTAATGTAATTAAAACAAATGAATTATCTAAATCCGTAATGACAAATATGGTGCCTACAATTATTAAAGAAGGCACTCGTGAAATAACGACATCTCGTAATGTGGCTGGTCGAGCATCGCGCTCTATCGTTATGGAAGCATCTGCTTACTTAGCAGGTGATGGTGATGGATTAGGTATTACTGCTACAGGTGTTCCTGCAGTACGTGGTATTGTTGCCGTTGACCCTGATGTTATTCCGTTAGGTACACGTCTATTCATCCCTGGCTATGGTGAAGCTGTGGCTGCTGATACAGGTGGTGCCATTATTGGTAATCGTATTGACCTTGTTATGGACTCTTATGGAGAGGCTATGGATTTTGGTCGACGCGACGTAACTGTATATGTACTAGATTAATCTATACAATAAAAAGGAGATATCCGATGTGATATCTCCTTTTTAGTATGCGGATTTTATTATAAAATGACGACCGCCTTCGTGTGGAGGCTGTCGTCATTTATTCTGAATGTTCTATTCTATATAAGGAATTAAGTATTCGTACTTAGAACCGACTAATTGATCTTTTTGAATAAATCGAAGAGCAGAACCATTGATACAATATCTTAAAGAACCATTAGGACCATCTTCGAATACATGTCCTAAATGAGCATTACCAATACGGCTTCGAACTTCTATGCGTTGCATACCGTGAGAATTATCCTGGTAATACCGAATCACATCCTTTGCTATTGGTTTTGTAAAACTAGGCCAACCACAATGCGATTCAAACTTGCGAGATGAAGCAAATAGGGGTTCGCCCGTAGTGATATCAACATATAGTCCTGATTTGAATTCATCGGTCAATTCATGACTGAATGGTGCATCAGTAGCTGCATTTTGAGTTACCTCATATTCTTGTGTAGAAAGAGTTTTTAGCGTTTGTTCTGTCGGTTTGTTGTATAAACTGTCATCGATTAGAGGTTCTTGGGATAAACCTAGTGGAATATGACAATAACCAGTAGGATTTTTATCTAAGTAATCTTGATGGTATTCTTCAGCGGTATAGTAATTATCGAGCGGTAATACTTCAATAGCAAAAGGTTTGCTTTCAAAGGACTGGGCACGAGCTAGCGTAGCTTCAATAATAGGTTTATCTGCGCTATCGATATAATAAATACCGGTGCGATATTGAATACCTTCGTCACCGCCTTGTTTGTTGATACTGAAAGGATCAATAGCGCGAAGGAAATATTGAATCAAGTGGTCTAGAGACAGCGTATCCGCATCGTATGTAACCTTAAGTGCCTCTACATGACCGCTATCATGGCATACCTCTTCGTAGCTAGGATTTGAACTTGGACCATTAGCGTAGCCTACTTCAGTAGAGAGTACCCCAGAAATTTGTCTAATATAACCTTGAAGACCCCAAAAGCAACCTCCACCTAAATATATAATGTGCTCTGTCATTTAATCACCCCATACTTCATGAGCAATTTCTTTAACTAATGCTAGTTTAGCCCATTGATCTTCTTCGGTCAATTGATTACCAATTTCACAAGAAGCAAAACCGCATTGTGGAGACAAGCATAGTCTTTCAAGAGGGATATATTTAGTCGCTTCTTTGATGCGTTCTTTAATAACTTCTTTATCTTCTAATTCAGGTCGTTTTGATGTAATAAGACCTAATACAACCTTTTTATTAGGAGAGACTTCACGTAATGGTTCAAAACCGCCGGAACGATCATCATCGAATTCTAAATAGTAGGCATCTACATTTTCTTTGGCGAAGAGAATAGGTGCTACTGGTTCGTAACCACCACTAGCGGCCCATGTAGAGTTGTAATTACCACGGCATACGTGGGTAGTAAATGCTAAGTCATGAGGTCGACCTTCAAGGGCTAGATTGTTTAAGCGCAAGTATTTTGCTGTTTCACCTTCAATGGTAACGCTTTTATCCTTTTGACGGCCCTGTCCAGTAAGCATGGTCACAGCACATACCCCAAGTACAATCGTCAAATTGGATATTTCGGCAACCTGCATCATATAAATCTTTAATAACTTGTCGATATGCAACGGCAATATCTTGGATTAACTCTTCTAAATCGGGATAGAAGGAGCGTGTTGTAATGCCGTTATCTTCACGGAATAATTCTGCTAGGAATTGAGAAGGAGCAGGAATGGTTTGACGGGCAGTAGTATTTTCATCTTCAAATTGTTTTACAAATTTGAAATGTTCTACAAATGGATGATTAGTACCTGTAATTTTACCAGTAAGAGCAAGGGAACCAGGTGCAGTTTCTTGACCGTGGAATTTATAGCCATGTTCAAGTTCGATTTCTTTAACGCCGTTAAAGCCCCACATAAATCAAGATGCCAATAGGCACGACGGAATTCTCCATCTGTAATAACTGGTAGGCCAGCAGCTTTTTGTTTTTGAATCAATTCTGTAATGAGGCGATCTTCAACTGCTGTTAATTCATCTCTTGTAATAGTTCCTTTTGTAAAAGCTTCGCGAGCCTCTTTTAATTCTGCAGGACGTAGGAAAGAACCTACAATATCAAAATGAAATGGTGCTAAATATTTAGACATAATAATAATCCTCCTATAGTAAACGGCAGAGCCGATAATTTCGATAGGCTTATTATAACGAAGTATGACTATATATAAAAATATCTATATATTAGCATTGTGTATAGCTTTAAGTTATGTTGCAGCAAGCGTTTGATTGGTTTGGTTATATCTGAAGCAAGTATATAGAAATTAAGGAGGCATTCTCTTAACAGAGCTTGCCTCCTTAGTTTATGAATTGATATGCTTATAGGATATTTCTAGCTAGCTATATAACCGACATAATTATTGTATTTAAATTTTTTATCTTCAGGTAATTGTATATGTCTACCATAGTTGCCAACGTATTGTTCTAAGGCTTGAATATATACTTGACCTAAACGGCTACGCTGCATTTTGTTATTTGTAATATAGCCGATATGCATCAAGCCCTCTTCGGCAAGAGGTACAGAAATGATGTTTTCACCATTCACCTCTTTATCAATTACACCACTAGATACAGTATATCCGTTGAGACCGAGCAATAAACTAAAGAGGGAGGCTCTGTCCCGTACACGGATATGTTTTGGACGTACTACAGTACTGAAATTTCCTCAGAGAAATAGAAGGAATTGTGGTCCCCCTGTTCGAAGGAGATATATGGATACTCTTCTAATTCATCCATTGATACCACATCCTTATTTGCTAATGGATGGGTTTTACCAATAAAGATATGTGGATGTGCTGTAAATAATTCTGTAAAGGTTAATTCGTTAGTATGAATTAGCTTTTCTAGTACGGGGCGGTTGAAATCATTGTAATATAATAAGCCAATTTCACTTTTCATATGCGCTACATCATCGATGATTTCATAGGTCTGTGTTTCTCGTAATGAAAAATCATAGGAATCCACATCGCTTTGGTTGATAAGATCAATAAAAGCACTAACCGCAAAGGAATAATGCTGTGTGGAAACAGAAAATTGCTTTTTGCCACCCTTATTAGATTTATATTGTTCTTCTAATAAGGTTGCTTGCTCTAATACTTGGCGCGCGTAACCTAAAAAGCGTTCTCCGTCCTTAGATACGGTTATCCCTTTATTAGTTCGATCAAAAATGGTAATACCCATTTCTTTTTCTAGCTCTTTAATGGCCTTTGTTAAGCTTGGTTGGGATACGAATAAACGTTTAGCAGCCTCACTAATGCTGCCAATATTTGCAATTGTTGTTACATATCGTAATTGTTGTAATGTCACAATAATCTCCTTATTATATAGATTTATATATTTCTATACTAAACTATTCAATCTATTTAAGCAATGATATATATGTTACAATAATAAAATAGATAAAAGGAGGTCCTATGTTAAAAGAGGTCATCGTAGTAGAAGGAAAGTCTGATATACAGCGTATACATCAAGCTATAGAAGCTGATTGCATTGCTACAGAAGGTTTTACCTTGCGTAAAGGCGTAATCGATCAGATTCGCGTAGCCTATGAAAAACGAGGTATTATAATCCTAACGGATCCAGATACGGCTGGTGAGCGCATACGTCGTGTGTTGACCAAAAAGTTTCCCAATGCACAACATGCTTTTGTCCCTCGTGATGAGGCTTATGCTAATGATGACATTGGGATAGAACAAGCTTCACCTAAATCTATTCTAAAGGCTTTTATCCGTACTTCATACTGAATCACTCGTATCCAGTGATGAATTTACGATGGGGACCTTGTAAAACATGGCCTTTCTGGATTTCCTAATAGTGCCGATAAAAGGGCAGCTGTTGGTGCCATACTAGGTATAGGTTATGGTAATGGTAAACAGTTCTTATATCGATTGAACCATTATGGTATTAGTCGTGATGAATTTGAACAGGCTGTCTCTATGCTTTAATATGCTTTTAAGAGGTATATTATTATAGTAATAATGGAATAAATAATAAGTTATAAAATAGGAGCATTCATGATTGAATCTATCATTGCAAGCCCGGAAGTAGTTCATTATATATGTAAGCGGTTTGATATTAAGATGAGCAAAAAGCTAGGGCAAAATTTTTTAATTAAACGTGGCATCGTTGATGAAATTGTTAAGGCTGCTGATTTACATGATGGTGAACCAGTATTAGAGATTGGCCCTGGTATCGGCACCTTAACGCAAGGTTTAGCACAAAGTGGTGCGAATGTAACAGCTATTGAATTAGATACACGCTTATTAGAGGTATTGGATACAACACTAGCTCAATATGGTAATGTAAAGATTGTGCATGGGGATGTACTTAAATTAGATGTACCATCCATCATGAATCATGAGCCATTTAAGGTGGTGGCTAATTTACCGTATTATATTACAACACCTATTATTATGTCCTTGTTGGAAAGTCGATTACCTATTGAACGACTTGTTGTAATGGTGCAAAAGGAAGTAGCCTTACGTATGGTGGCAAAACCTGGTACAAAGGACTATGGTGCTTTATCGGTAGCGGTTCAATATTATACTAAGCCAGATATCGTGCTTGATGTACCGCCTAAATCATTTTTGCCAGCGCCAGCGGTAACAAGTTCTGTCATCCGCTGTGTATTGCGCGATAAACCACCTGTGGATGTAATCGATGAAAGACTATTTTTCCGCGTTGTGAAGGCTGGTTTTGCACAACGTCGTAAAACATTTGCTAATACGATGAAGACCACAGGCTTATCGAAGGATAGAATTGAAGAACTATTAGCAAAGGCTAATATCGATGGGCAACGAAGAGGGGAAACCTTCACACTTCAAGAGTTTGCCGATGTAGCTAATGCGTGGGCTGCATTAATTAAATAATATAACAGAAAGGTCCTAAGGAAATCCTTAGGACCTTTTGGTATAAGAAAAGGACCCGAATGGGTCCTTTCGTTTTAGTGTATTAACTTTGCCATTGTTGTAATAAGGAAGGCATTAGCAAAGTCGATTAAGAATGCACCTACCAAGGAAACTACGAGCCATGCACGAGGGGATGGACCGTGTTTACTTGCTAAGGATAACATGTTAACCAATGCATTTGGCGTAGCACCTAAGCCGAAGCCGATGGCGCCAGCACCGAGCATAACAGAATCGTAGTTGCGTCCAAATAGGAGATAAATGAGGTATGCAAACACACAGATAAGCGCCATTTGAGCAACTAAGATTGTAATAAGAGGTAATGCAAGATTGATTAATTGAACCAGTTTCAAGCTATTGATTGCCATTGTAACGAATAAAGATAATGCTACATTAGATACTGCGTCAAGAGCTGCATCGTTAATTTTGTAGGATTTTGTAAAATCGCCTACGTTACGAATTACTGCTGCACAAATCATAGCACCAATATATGCAGGTAATGGTGTAAGAACAGATAAACCAGCACTTACGATAGTACCAATACCCAATGCCAGGCCAATCCACATACAAATCGTTAACAAATCTTGTGAGTTGAATTGCTTTCCGCCGCCTTCAACGTGATCTTCGATATAATCGATGTTGTCATCATCCATAGTTTCAGGGTTGTCATAAGGTGTTTTTACCTTGTGCATCTTGATGATGCGTTCACCTACTGGAGCACCTAAGATTGTACCAGCTACCATACCGAATGTGGCAGCTGCTACGGCTGCGGATGCTGTTCCTGCGACACCATATAGTTCTTCATAGTATGGACCGAAGGCACCTGCCGTACCAAGGCCGCCAATCATGGATACGGAACCGGCCATGATACCGATGATTGGGTCAATACCCAATGCTTTGGCAATGGCGATACCTGCAGTATTTTGAACTACAATCCACACGGCGCAAGCAAGGAAGAAGAAAACAATGAAAATGCCGCCCTTTTTTAATACTTTTAAGGAAGCCATCAAACCGATGGTAGTAAAGAAGGCAAGCATTAAGAAGGTTTGTAATGAACCTTCAAATTTAATATCCAAAATATGATAATAAGAAAGAATGGCGGTTAAAAATGCAAATGGTAAAGCCCCTACAGCAGGTGCAGGCATACACATGCGTTGTAAAAACTTGGAATGTTTATTAATCCAAGTACCTATGAATAAGGTAATTACAGCGAGGCCCACAGTTTGAATCATGGACAAGTTTAGAGTCCATACATCGTTGACTAACTTTAGGTCAATCAGTGGCATAAAATCACTCCTTTAAACAAATAAAAAATAATTTATTACATTGTATCATGAACAACCAATCAAATACTATAGAATTTATCATGTATACAAAATATGTATACATTATATATTCTGCATCATTATTAAAAAAATTCCTCTAAGTTATGAAAAATTTTTTTATATCCATGTAAATCGAAAAAGAAAATGGCGAAGATTCACTGAAATAGAGAATCTTCGTCATTATATATCTTAGCTTTATAGTTTTAACTAGATTTCATTATGTAGTTTTTGGGGTATGCAAGAATGTAATATCAGGATTTCGTTCTATTACCCAGCCCATTTGCCATTCGTTTGAGATAAGGACCACTGTACGATTGCGATTATCCTTAACAATCATTGCATTATCTAAGCCTTTGAGTGTAGATGTATCTACGTCACCATCAATCCAACGTGCCACACTATATGGTAATGTATGATTTAATAGGTCGACACCATATTCATTTTTAAGGCGATATTCTAGAACTTCAAATTGAAGCATGCCAACTGCACCAACTACGAAGGAGTCGAGGGCACCTGGTTGTTCAAAGATTTGGACCGCACCTTCTTGAGCAAGCTGAGTCATACCTTTTGGAACTGTTTACGCTTCATTGTATCTTTTGGGGATACGCGAGCAAAGAATTCCGGTGGGAATACTGGGAAGTCACCGAATGTTACTTTGTGCTTTTGCGCACACAGTGTATCTCCTACACCCATTGTACCGGCATCGAAGACACCGATAATATCGCCAGGGTATGCATCTTCAACGATAGTACGTTCTGTAGCTAAGAATTGTTGCGGTTGAGATAGACGAATCGCTTTATTAGATTGACGATGTAATACGGACATACCTTTTTCGAATTTACCAGAGCAGATACGCATAAATACGATGCGGTCGTGGTGATTAGGGTCCATATTTGCTTGAATCTTAAATACTAAAGCGGAGAAATCTTCGCTAGTAGGCTGTACAATTTCTTCTACTGCTTGACGTGGCGCAGGGGATGGTGCTAGTTCTAAGAATTTTTCTAAGAATGGTTTTACCCCAAAGTTAGTCATAGCAGAACCGAAGAACATTGGCGTTAATTCACCAGCACGAACCTTGTCAAAATCGAATGGATCACCTGCAACATCTAGCAATTCAATATCGTCAAGTAATGCTTGATATACATCGTCGCCTAATAATTCTTTTATGCGAGGGTCTGTTAAAGCACCTTTTTCGGAGGCTAACTTTTCTTGACCATGTGTTTCGTCTTTGGCAAAGAGTTCGATGGTTTCGTGTTCTCTGTCATAAACACCTTTGTATTCGCCATTAATACCGATAGGCCAGTTCATTGGGCATGTACGAATACCGAGAACATTTTCAATTTCCTCCATCAAGTCAAATGGGCTGCGACCGAAATGGTCGATTTTGTTTACGAACGTAAAGATAGGAATCCCGCGCTCTTTAGATACGGCGAATAATTTCTTTGTCTGTGCTTCTACGCCTTTGGCTACGTCGATCAACATAACAGCACTATCAGCAGCCATCAATGTACGGTACGTATCTTCGGAGAAGTCCTGGTGACCAGGCGTATCAAGGATGTTTACTCGACATCCATCGTAGTCAAATTGCAAGACTGAACTCGTTACGGAGATACCACGTTGTTTTTCGATTTCCATCCAGTCAGAAACGGCGTGTTTTGCGGTTTTACGAGATTTAACGGAACCAGCCAAGTGGATGGCACCACCGTATAATAGTAATTTTTCTGTTAATGTAGTTTTACCCGCATCCGGGTGAGATATGATAGCAAACGTACGACGACGTTGTACTTCTTCTAAAAAAATGTCATGGTTCACCTCTGTTGTTTCGTTTGTGAAAGTTTTATTTCAATGTGTTACTTTCACATCATTCATATCTTTAAAATTATACATGATTTTAAAGATTTAATCAATTATTTAGATAACACCTAGCTTTGTAGATATAGTTACTGCAATTATACTGCATTAGAAACGTAAATGTTTTTATACTTTCTCGTATATCGTTTTTTTCAGCTCGTGTAGATATTTATTTGTTGTATCTATATTCTGATGTCTTAATTGGCTTTGTATCGTTTTTAAATCTATATTATTATTCAACAAGATACTAGCATGTAAGTGGCGTAACATATGCAGTCCACCTTTATAGCCGTATTTAGCTAACTTGTTTTTAAATGATTGTCTTATATTGTCGAGTGTATATCTTGTTGTAGTGTATGGGAATATACTACCATTACCAGGTTGGTATTGTTGGAATATATCATATAGTGTTTGTGAAAATTGTACAAACTCTCCAATACGATTTGATTTAGGAGAAGATACAATATATTCACCATTGACTTTAGCGTACCCTCTATTGACATATATTTTATAACTATTAAAATCTATATCTTCCCAATTTAGCACAATAGCTTCATTTCCACGTAAACCTGTGTATAAAAGTATATACAAAAATAATCTTCTTTTATCTTTGTATGTTTCAATAATATCCTTCACATCATTAATATCTGGCAGTTCTCTCTGCCTACGCTGTTGAGGGCCTTTGTTGATTAGAGATGTATGTATAGGAAATTGTATCAATTCGTTTTGGTATGCAACGTTAATAATTGATAATATACCTCCGACACATGTATTAATTGTATTACGAGTACAACCTTTACCAATAAGACGAGCAGTAAATGTATTAATTATATCTTTATTAATATCATTTAATGGCATATCACCAACTGCTTCTATAAATCGACGAACAACACTTTTCTTTACATTGGCAGTAGAGGCCTTAATTAGTTGCTTCGATAATTGGTCTTGTATTACGTGGTTTGCGTATTTGGAAAACAAGATAGATGATGACTTAAATTCTTCTAATGTATTAATTTTGTCTCTAAGTTTACGTCTACATTCTTGTATGCCCTTTGCGTACACTGTATAACGTTTATTATCAATCATTATTTGTCCGCACCAAGTCCCATTGGAACGTTGGTAAAATGTGCCGTCTTGATTACCTCTACGCTTTGCCATATTATCACCTCATATATAGTATATCAAAATTTGTCAAAATTTTTTCAACACAATGCTTGACATATAAGTAATGTTAGGTGTATAGTAAGTGTAGAAACAACAAGGGGGTTAGTAAAATGGAATTGATAAAAACAAAAGATATAGCAAAATTATTATCAGTATCAGAAGAACAAGTCAGACGATTTGTTTATCGTCATGGTTTACCCTGTTATCATTTAAGCCCTCGTATTATGAGGTTTAAAGAAGATGAGGTGATACAATGGGCGAGAGCAACAAAACGTTCTTTCTATTAAGAATGGAAAATCATTTTGACACATCTATTGATACACTCGAAGAAGCTGTTGAAATACTCCACAGCGGGGTAGATTCGGGTATTTCCAAAGGTGGTATTATATATGAGGTAACTCATCCTTTAGTAACGTATGGTAATGTAGCTGACATTTAGTCGGCTATTTTATTATAGACAACTTCACTTATAAGTGTTTTTTAGACAAGGAGAATGACATGGATTCAATTTATGTACAACAAGTATTCGACATTTTAGCAAAGCCTTTTCACCCAGATGATGTTGAGTGGCGTCCGCAAAAATTTGTGAAAAATGGTTCTTGCCAAGTGTTAGCTTATATCACTGCTCGTGGTGTAATGAACAGATTAGATGAAGCCGTAGGTCCAGCAAACTGGGACATGCATTTGCAACCTATTGATATGGGTGTGTCTGCTAAGTTAGATAAACAAGGGAATCACACTGATTACAAAGGTTTTGTATGTACTCTAACTCTTCGAATTGAAGACGAAGAAGGTAATGTAAAAGTAGTTACTCGTCAAGACGTAGCAAACTTAACAGACTTCGAAGCTATTAAAGGTGGTGCTTCTGGTGCCATTAAACGTGCGGCTGTCCAATTTGGTATTGGTAGATACCTATATGGCTTAGGTCAAACTTGGGTGCAAACTGATGATAAAGGTAAATTTAAAACACCTAAATTACCAGTATGGGCATTGCCAGATGGTTATGAATATCCAGAAACGTTTGCTAAAACAGAAAACACTATGGAGCCAACTGCATCAGATTGGGACGACGTACCTGTATATACAGAACCAACACAGGCTTCCAATCTAGGAGAAGACCCTGTGGTGACATTTGGTAAACATAACGGCAAACATTTCTCTGAAATTCCAATCGATTATATCGAATGGTTAGCTAAAAACGCTCAAAAACCAGACATGAAAGAAGCGGCTAATAAATGGGTTGCTACCCATGGAGCTGGTCCAGAAAACGCACCATGGTAATTCAAGTCAATCCAGCTATTTTAAGTCAGTATGGACCTACGACAGCTGTCTTGCATGGCTATGTAAAAGCTAAAACAGCTAACGGTGTATTAATTGGGGGAGTTAAATGCTCCCCTATTAATATCGATACAATGGGTAAAGATATGGGTGGTCTGGCCCGTAATACTATCTATACTCATTTAGACATACTGAGTAAAGATGGATATATTGTATCGTCTAGTAAACGATTACATAATCCAATTCAATGCGAACCAGGTGTTAAATTACAAACTGCGACTTTGTACGTGTATTTTGGTGTAGTGAAGGGGTAACAACAATGACTGTAAGAGAATTAATTAATAACTTAGTAAGAAATACAAACGATTTAGACAGTGAAGTAAATGTTATTTGTTCAAGTTTTTCTGCTGTGCAAACTATCGATGACATCGATATAAAGAAGCATGGCCAGAATGAGGTAACATATATTATCGCAAAATGAGGTGGTATATATGACATACGCTAAAAAATTACAACAAACAACATTGTTGTATATTAAGAAATGTACACACGAGCAAGCTTTCCAAGGTGGTAAACCTAGTAGACAATTTTGGTTAACACGAGGGTTCTTCTACAAACAAGACCCAGATATTGTTAACATCGTATTTGACTACTTGGAATCAAAAGATGGTCACCAAGAAATGACATTATATGATGTTGTTAAATCAGCTAAGGCTCGTCAAACAGAGTTACGTTGGCAAGAAGCAAAACAACAAACTCCTAAGCAAACGCAACATAGCGACGCATTTTCTTTTGACATGTTAATGAATATGTGAGGTATATATGAGTGTAGAGAACCTACTAAAAACAAAAATAGACATAGTAGAATACATAGGCAGATTCACAGAATTAAGACCAAAAGGTTCTTTGTACGAAGGCAGATGTCCTATTCATGGAAGTGATGAGGGAACACCTTTAGTTATCTATCCTCAAACAAACAGCTATTATTGTTTCGCTTGCGAAAGTGGTGGAGATATAATTCAATTTGTAAGTGATTACGATGATATATCTCGTACTATGGCGATTAAAAAATTAGCACACGAGGCTAATATCAATATTGACGCTGATGAAGATTGGCGTAAGGCTGTTAAAGTGGAAGATACGCACAGGGCTATTATTGACAAAGCAAAAGGACAACTTGATAAAGTCATTAATTATTTACATAAACGTGGCTTTACTGATGAAACTATTGCTTCATTTGAACTTGGCTTTGATAATGATACATTGGTAATCCCTATCCGTAATGAATATGGTCAACCTGTTGCTATCGCTCGTAGACAGTTTGATCAAAGTCCTAAATACATCAATAGTAGAAATAATATCATGTATGATAAATCTGCATTATTGTATAACCTAGACCAAGCTATCAAAATTAAAAATAAAGATGAGCTTTATATGGTTGAAGGTTATATGGACGCAATCAGCGGCCACCAAATGGGATTAGCTACAGTAGCTTATTGTGGTAATGAAGTTCATAAAGACCAGTTAAGAACGTTAACACGAGCATTGAGAAAAATACCTACAATTATTTATTGTCCAGATAATGATGCAGAAGGTATTAAACGTGTTCCACGTGTTAGAGATTATTTCCGTGAAATCTTACCTCGTATAGCAGTTAGGGTTTTGCAATTACCAGAAGGCATTAAAGACTTTAATGATGCTTTAAAAGCTGGTATTGATGTAAGTGCATTACCAAAAATACATATCGATAAGTATGTATTATGGCTTATGCTAGATAATTGTAAATCAGAAGAGGACGAATATGACGTAGCTCATGATTTCTTAAACAGTTTCAAATCCTTTGTTTAAGGCTGATATTATTAAGAAATTATGTGAACGTTGGAATCGTGAATTTGCGGAATTAAAAGACTTTTTTGATAGCTATCAAGAAGATACCGACGAATTAGTCAAAGAGGCTTCTACGACTACTGAAGCTATCTCTGATTTAAAAAACCTGTATATGCGTGGTGAATACAAAACTCATTTCCAAAACTTGGATAAATGCATAGGTGGCATGGTTAAAAGTCAAGTAATGATAGTTGGTGCGTATTCGAGCGGAGGTAAGGCACTGACATTAGACACCGACATTATCACTCCTAATGGCAAAGTAAAAATGGGTGATATTAAAGTTGGAGATACAGTAATTGGAGAGGACGGATTACCGACTAAGGTTGTAGATGTATTCCCTCAAGGAGAGAAAGATGTATATCGTGTGACGTTCAAGGACAACACTTATGTAGATTGTTGTGAAGACCATTTATGGAAGTTTAAAACTATAGATGACTTGCACCGTGGGTATGATTGGAAAGTTAAGTCATTAAAAGAAATTATGGCTAATTACAAGATTAGAAAAGGTTCTACTAATGAACAAGGGTATAATCTATACATTCCAGTTGCCAAACCCACCCAATACAAAGGGAAAGAGCATGTTATCACACCTTATGTAATGGGGTTATTACTGGGTGATGGTGGTTTTAGTTCTAAACAAATAAGCTTCACAAATACCGAGCAAGATATTGTAGATAAGCTTATAGAACAGACAAATGGTATTGGAGAATGGAAGCGGAATGGAATACAGTACCGCTTTAATAAAGGTAGAGGTTACAATGCTTTACAGAGTATATATATGATACTTTTGGGAAAGTTACTGGAGACTGTAAATTTATCCCTGTTGATTATATGATAGACAGCGAAGAAAACAGATTAGAGTTGATTAGAGGTCTTGTTGATACAGACGGGTCAATAGATAAGTCTGGGTTCGTTAGTTTTACTTCTTGCAACAAGCAATTGGCATTAGATTTTGCTGATGTTGTTCGTTCATTAGGGGCTAGATGTACGTTCGCTGTCAACCGCCGCAACGGCAAAAGCGACGAGTACACAGTCCGTATATTAGAGCGTTCCACCAAATGGTTTAGTAGCAAAAAGCATAAAGAAAAATACAATAATAGACGGAGTTTAACACGAAAATCTAACAGAAAAGATGAGCTAGCTATTATTTCGATAGAAAAATTGGGTTATAAAAAAGAAATGCAGTGCATTACAGTTGACAACAACGACCATATGTATTTGTGTGGTGATTATATCCCAACCCATAACACCGATTGGTTAATTGAGTATCTATTACGTCAAGTAATTAAGAATAAAGCACGAACTGTATTCTTTTCTTTGGAAATGTCTAAAGGAAAGGTTATGGAACGTATTATAGCTAAGATATTGCGAATCCGTCTGGCAGATGTACGAGAACTTGTGATGAATGGTGATGAACGCATTGCACAAGTAGAAGCTAAATTATCAGAACGTCTTGTAATATATGACAATAACAACCTTAATATCGATGAGATTGAACATCGTATTGTTGCTCTTAATAGAAAAAACACATTAGGTGGTCCAGTCGATATAGTGGCTGTTGATTACTTTACGTATCTCAAGGGTGCTAGTACGTACGAAGGAGCTTCTGAACAGGCTTTAAAAATGAAGGGGTTGGCGAAAAAATACAATGTTATCCTCGTCATGTTGAGCCAATTAAACCGTGGTGCCAATACGTACAATGAGCCAACCATGGATTTATTGCGTATGACTGGCGACATTGAAGCTAGTGGTGACGTCATTATTATGTTGTGGCGTCCAGAAAAAGAGCCAGGGCTTTCTTTACAGAAACAAGAAGAGTTGAAAAATATCACTCGTATGAAAGTCGAAAAAGCTCGTGATGGTATCTATGGTCCGATACGTATGGAACTTAAATACAATAACAGTACATCTTTGCTAGAAGAACAATTTGATTAAAACTTCACTTATAAGTGTTGACAAGTCAAATGATAAGATGTATAATGTTATTAGAAAATAGATTTAAAAACGTATATAACTTCACTTATAAGTAAAAGGAGAAAAAATGACAGTAGGGCAATTAATAAAAAGACTAGAAACATTACCAAAAAACACAGTAGTTCAAGTAGGTGCAACTAGAGGATGGGAATACTGTCAAGGTGGAATAACAGATATTAAAGTTGACGTTAGTAGAATTGATAAACCCGATAAAAAATGCGTTTTGTTATTGGGAGATAGAAATAAGGAGCTAGGTTGGTAATGAAAGTAAAAGAACGTCAAGAAAAACCAAATAAAGAAAAACAAACCAAACCTACAAATGGAATGGAGCTGTTTCAGGACAAAAATGGCAATTATATTACAAGAGACAGTTTTTGGACAGTAGGTCCACGTGATTTTGAATATTAATAGAGCTTAGACAGGAGAAAACAATGCCATATACGAAGTATATTTGTCCAGACGGTCACGAAGTTGACATAGACGAATGTCTAACTGCTTGCAGATTAGAAGGGCAAGTTAATCCAAGTACTGGTGAGTTATATTGCCCAGCTGGTAGGTGTCTATCTAAACGTACGTTAATTGCTCTTGCTGACCAACGTGAATGGACTGGAACACCTAGCACAACACAATTGCTTGCTGGAACACGAGAGAATTATCTCAAAATTACAAAAGAATATGCTATTGACCCTAAGTCGTCTCTTTTTATGTTACATGGTACAAAAGTACATGATTACTTAGAAAAGTACACAGATGATGAAGGTATATCAGAAGTTCGCCTTGATGACGGTACTTCTACTGGTGCATTTGACTACTATTCAGCCGAAAATGGTGGAACGCTATATGATAATAAAACCTATGGAAGTTGGAAAGTATCTAAAATACTTGGATTATATACAAAGCGTGTACCAACTGGCGAAGTATATAAGACAGGTGCTAAGAAAGGTCAGCCTAAATTCCGTAATGAAATACGAAGTGGTGGGCCAAGACATCGCCTTGATTTAGCAATCCAATTAAATGATTATCGTATGAAGATAGAAAAGGAATTACAAAAGCCTGTAGCTAATCTAGTATGCGAGGTAATTGTACGTGATGGAAATACGTATATTGCTAGCCAACGTGGTATTACTAGCCCTGGTTATTTAGTACCAATTAATAAGATTAGTGATATATGGGTTGAAAGATATATGAAGAAAAAGGCTGGTGATTTAGTTAAAGCTTTAGAAACTAATACTATGCCACCACCTTGTAGGTATTCAGAAACATGGGGAGGAACTAAGTGTGAGCGATATTGCAACGTTGCACAGTTTTGCGAGAAAGGAAAGAAACATGAAAACGATTAATATCGATGTATTCGATAGCTTGTGTTCAAATCATTTATGCAAAATAGCACAATTGTTTTTGATGAAAAATAAACAGTATGCCAACCAAGATGATGTCTTAACCGCTTTTAAAGAAAGTGCGGAACGTCAATTTGGAGAAGTATCTAAAGAAGGTGCTTTTAAAACATGTATGCAGTTTAAAGATAAGCATGACTTAGCATTATTACAACATGGTATCACACTACCAGACGCTAAAGAGCGTTTATACGATGTAATTGTATACTGTTTACTTGGTTTAGCGGTTTTAAGTGACAAAGATGAAGAATTGCAAAGTCATTAAAAATTGCCGAACATTTAAAGACCAGTGTTGGATGTGTGATAATTACGGTTTGTATTTGCCTAAAGATAAGTCAATTTTGTCTCCTCGCCAAGAGGAGAATAGACTTAAAAGAAAACTAGAACACAAAGGTAAAAAAATAACTTCTGCTAGCAAACGAGGTAAAAGCAATCGTCGCAATGGTCGAAATGCTGAACGTGAGTTAGTCGCATGGTTAGAAAAGATTGGTATTGAAGCTAATCTTGTACCTATGTCTGGGGCGTTAAAATCGGCTAATATAATCAAAGCATTAGCTAACGATGAAATGGTAGAAAAAATGCGTGGCGATATTAAAGCTACGATTGGTGATAACGTCTATACCATTGAATCGAAACGTAATGTCAACTCTGATACATGGTATAAAAAAGCAGAATCTGGTGTAATACACATCAAAGGTTTTGCATACCTTCTTCGGCAAGATTTATTTCATGCACTAATCAATGGTGTTGATATAGGTGTCGCAGAAGAGGTAGAAGATAAAGGCTTTAAGATTGTTCATAAGTATTTTGAACAAGATGATAGCGATATAGTGGTTATTTCAAGACCATATTGTGACAGACTGTTTTTTATTAAGGAGAAGAATTATGGCACAATCAGCAGAACGTCTAAATGAAAAAGAAAATGGTTTATCTGTAAGTTTCAAAGCAGTTATCAACGAAGAACGCACAGGGTTTGCGACATCTTCATCTGTCGAAATTAAAGATATTACTGGTAGGGAATTGGTTATGGGGTGCTGTGCATTAATCGAATCCATTATCAAAGGGGCTGGCGAAGACAGTAAAGATGTGTTACTTCTAGCTATAGCTAAAGGTTTAACAGTTCTTGCTGTGGACCCAGAAATGGTGCATGGAAAAGAATAAGGTTATTTTGCATCAGCCATCAACTACGATGTGGTTGGTATCAAGTTATGATGAGCATGATAGCGATATTGTGTTTATCACAGAATTAAGAGATGTAACCGATGGAGGTCTGTGCCTGGAGGATTTAGCTTCTTGCACAGACAATCCTATTGACACTGTTGACTTAGCGTTAACATTAGGAGTTGCATCTAAAGATGAATGTTGTATCTATCTTCGCATGTGGACCAATATGGTTGAACGTAAGATAGAAAAGATTATGTATGAGGAAGAGGTAGAATCGAATGATTATCTTAACTGAAGATGGTAAAAACTTGTAGATGTGGTGTCTGTATATGTAGCAAACATTCCAGACAAAGAAGACCGCAATAAAGTATTCGAATATAAAGTAAAAGGCATGTTGCCTAATGGTTTCCAAGTACCTATTAAAACTTGTGCTACAGAAGCTGACGCAATTGAATTTATTGAGCGTCTTCGTATGGACTTCCAAGGTAACACAAGAGCGAAGGAGTAATCTATGATTCATCACCTTACAGAATTAAACAAACTTTACGAGGAAGTTCACGAGGCATTTAACGCATTAGATGAAACAGACGCTAGTATGGCGTTTGCAATCCTTAAAAATGCGTCTGCTTTGCAAACTAGCTTCGAAAAAGTATCAGCTGATTTAGGTAAGGAATTAATGGATTGTGAACGACAAGCAAAAGCTATACAAGCTAAAATTAGCAGAGAATCATCTACTAAGGTAAACGAAGGCGACAGGATATCAACACAACACCCAGATGTATTGAGTGCATGGGAAAGGGTATCAGATATACAAAAGTCTCAACGATACGTTGATGCTACAGCAAAGTATTTATCACGTATGTATTTTGATTCAAAGTTGATATTTGAAAATGTATGCCGTGCTACTCGTCAGCCAGTAGGAGAGGATAAACTTGTCGGACGTATTTAATCAATTACAAGCTTTGGCTTATAGGACAGGATATGAGTTGTCTCATACGTATGGGACAAACCTGTTCGTTGCTGTTTCAGAACAGTATATGGCGTTTATTGTAATCTATGATAATGCTGTTATTTTTTCGTATCAGATAGGAGATAGAGTATGAAAGATTTATTGTATTGGATATATGATAATCTAGTTCCTCCTCTCATTCGAGCATGCGTGATAGCCTGTTTACTAGCGTGGATATCTTTCGTTCCTTACTTTTTTATGAAGGAACATAGCTTGATTACATGGCTGGTACCTACTGTATGGGGTGTATCATTCGGTGCTGTCTTGCGTACGCTAGTTAAATTATTGGAGGATTTGTATGGGCGTCCAAAAATTTAATATGTATGACAAAGTGAAAACACCAAAGGGTGTTATTACAATACAATCAATCCAGTATGACCCAAAGACAGACGAGTTTTCTTACTCGATTTTAGGTCCTAAAAGTCATTTTTGGAGACAAAAAGAGTGTGAGTTAGTGGAGAGGTATCACAAAGAATGAGCTTATTGAGAGAAGAATTCCTTAAAAGCTACCCAGATTTTCCTCCGCATATGGAAAATCTAGCGAAGCTTGTATATTATCGAACATATTCTCGCTGGTTACCAGAGGAAGGTAGACGTGAGACTTGGAAAGAAACATGTGCTAGAGCTGTTGAATACAACTGTTCCTTGGCACCAACTTCTGCTTATGAAGCACAACGTTTGTTTGATAATATGTTTAATTTAAAACAATTCATTAGTGGTCGTTCATTATGGATTGGTGGTAGTGAAGCCAGCAAAAAAACTAAACTCGCTAATTTCAACTGTTCGTTCGTGGTAATCGATAGTATTAAATCATTGTGTGATTTATTCTATCTGTTAATGGTTGGCACGGGTGTTGGTATACGTATTCTGCCTAGCGACGTAAATGAGTTACCACGCTTTAGACAGAATGTTATTTTACATCACCAATACAACAAACATTCTACTAAACAAAAAAAGGTAGAGAAAATACTTATGTAGAAACCGATGGAGATATGTGTATTATTCACATTGGTGACAGTAAAGAAGGCTGGGTTGACGCTTTAAAAAGCATATCTATTGTGCTTAGTAAACCATGACGCTCCGTGTCATATCATGTTGGATTACACAGAAATCCGTGTAAAAGGTGCTACGCTTTCTAAGTTTGGTGGTACAGCCAGTGGGTATGAATCAATCATGGATATGTTCACAAAAAAATTCATGAAGTTATCCAACACGGTAAATATTCTTCATTACCTGTACATGGTAAATTACGTCCTATACATTGCTTAGATATATGCAATTTAATTGGACAAAATGTAGTTGTTGGGGGCGTGCGAAGAACGGCGGAAATTGCCATTATTGACCCACATGATGAAGAATGTGTACATGCTAAGGATAATATTCAACCTGGTATGGAACATAGATATATGAGTAACAATAGTATTTTCCAAGAAGAAAAACCAAGTCGTGAAAAAAATACATGAGTTGTTTAACTCTATTCGAACATCTGGCGAACCTGGCATTATCAACGTAGCAGAAGCAAAACGTAGACGTGCTGATTTTTGCTGGTTTAAATCCCTGTGCGGAAATTATATTGCCACCTAACGCTGTTTGTAATTTAACAACAGTTAATATGGTAGCGTTCGTAGATGAGCAAGGTAATGTTGACTGGGACGGCCTTGCACAAGCATTTGTCCTATCAGCTCGTGCTGGTTATCGCATGACATGTGTAGATTTGGAACTTGAAGGTTGGAACGTAGCACACCATCGTGACCGCTTAACTGGCTGTTCAATGACAGGTTGGCAAGATTTTATTGCTAAGATGTCTAATAACACATTTGTTAGAGCTGGTGGTAAAGCTGGTATTTTAAAATGGTTACGTAATGTAATCCATGAAGCTGGCGAAGATATCGCTAGTGAACTAAAAACACCTGTTCCATTACTTATGACTGCATTGAAACCAGAGGGTTCATTAAGTCTGGTAGCGAATGGTGTATCGCCAGGGGTACATTGGCAACATTCACCATACTTCATTAGACGTATTCGTGTTAATGCACATGACCCATTAGCGTTAACAGCTAAGGAATTAGGTTGGCAAATACACCCAGAAGTAGGGCAAGACATAGAAACAGCTACCACATTGGTAATTGATTTTCCTGTACATAGTCCATCTGAAGTGACCAAAGCTGATATTCCAGCGGTGGAACAGCTTAAAGAATATATCTTATTCCAGAAATTCTATACAGATATGAATACTTCTAACACCATTACTGTTAAACCAGATGAGTGGGAAGAAGTAGAAGACTTTGTATATAACCATTGGGACGATATGTTAGGTGTTACATTCTTAGAATTAAACTCTACGTATTACCCTTTAATGCCTTATGAAGAATGTACAAAGGAAGAATACGAAGAACTAAAATCTAAGATGAAACCGTTTGACCCAGATTTACTCAACGCTATGGAGTTAAGTACACGAAACATGGGTAAAGAATTTGAAATTTTAGACGATAGAGCAGAGTGTTCACAAGGCGTTTGCCCTATTCGTTAACAAATTTTCAAAAACTTCACATTTAAGTGTTGACATAGTGAAGTTGTGATGGTATAATGAATACAGAAGTTGAGAAACAATGGAGTCCACGCCAATACAACTTCACTTATACGTTAATCTTTAGTGAATAAGGAGATACAGAATGGTAAAAGAAACAATGACAATTAGAAAAGCATTGACACAAAAGAAAGTGTTAGATAATCAAATTGCCGAATTATCTTCTACTAAGTTTGTAGCAGTAGCTACATCTAATAGAACAGTAATCGACGGTTTAAAACAAAAAGACTGGGTTTCCGATGCAAAGGCACGTTTTCAATCTTTAAATGATAAGTTAAAACGTCGTGAAGCGTTAGCAAATGCTATCATGCAAGCCAATGCTACTAACACAGTATCGGTCAAGAAATTTATTGGTGTTGATAAACAATCTGACGAAGTAGAAAACATTTCTTTCGCTTCAGCGATTGCTCGCAAGAAGTACTTAAATGACTTACTTCAAACAGTAGTTTTAGATATGCAACGAGCAGTATTGCAAAACTCTAAAGAATATCAATTAGCAGAACGTCATGCTGATGATAAAGTTACAGAACGTTTATACCAAGAGTTTTCTGCTGTAACGCAAGCGTCTGGTAAAGTTCGTCAAGAACGTGAAAAAGAATTACGAGACCAATATGCGGTTGAATTATTAGACCCTAATAAATTAGCTGAAAACTTGATGTCATTCAAAGAATACATCGAAAACTATTTAGCTGAAATTGATTCTATCTTAGGTCATGCGACTGAAGTAACAGAAATCACAGTTGAATACTAATTAGACTTTTATTGTTGTATTGTCGGTCAACATTGAATATGGCCCAGGTGTCTTTGTTCGCAGTGAGTTGTTTCTGCACCTACCTTTACTAGAAAACAGCTAACTACCCTTTCTGATAAAAAGGATACCAGAAAATTTGTTAGAACGACATGTTCTAAACGCTTTGTAAGTAGATGAGTATACAAGCGTGGGTGGTAATCTATAATCTTTAAGCCTTAATTATAAGCCCTTAATCATTAAACTAGATTAATCATTCGTATTAAGCTTTCAATCATCAATCTTCAATCGCTTATCAAATCCACGGATTTCCTGTTTTGCCAGGGTCTGGCTAGATGTTGTCAGCGTGGCAGACATTACAACAATACTTTTATATTACTGCATAATATATGCAGTCACTCCAAACTTATCATTCATGATGTACAGCCCTTTATTGGGCTGTTACATGGAGAGTTGGCAGAGCCTGGATTAATGCAACAGTCTTGAAAACTGTCGAACAGAAATGTTCCGTGGGTTCGAATCCCACACTCTCCTCCATATGGAGAATTAGCTTAAAGGTAAAGCACTATAAGGTTGAACATACTGGTTCGACTCCAGAAATTTGACGGTCAGAGTCTACTGCATAGAAGACGTTGGTTCGACCCCAACATTCTCCACCATATATGGAAGGTTGGCAGAGTCAGGTTTATTGCACCTCTTTGCTAAAGAGGTATTGCCTACTGGGTTACTCAAGGGTTTCCCAGTTAGGACAGGCATTTATACATGGCCCGTTAGTCAAGTGGTTAAGACATCGCTCTTTCACAGCGAGAACGGTGGGTTCAATTCCCCCACGGGTCACCATTCGGCACTTATATACTGTCGTTAAGGACTGAACGCACCATGGGTGTTTGGTTGTATATACCACACAACAGCTACGTATTAGTTTACAGGTAAAACAACGTCCAGAAAGGGCGTAGACGGTGGGTTCGATACCGACCATATGTAGTGGTGTTGTATTCCTGGGTAGTTCAATGGTAGAGCGTCTGGCTGTTAACCAGAATGTTAGGGGTTCGAGTCCCTTCCCAGGAGCCACGCCGTTGTAGTCAAGATGGATAAAGACAACAGACTGTAAATCTGTCGCTTAGGACATAGCTTCGGAGGTTCGAATCCTTCCAACGGCACCACACCCCTATGATGAAACTGGCAAACATACTGGACTTAAAATCCAGGTTCTGTAGGTTCGAGTCCTACTAGGGGTACCAACATTGCGGAGTAGTCCAATGGCAGAGACACGAGTCTCATAAGCTCGTATAGTGTGGGTTCAAGTCCCATCTCCGCTTCCACATGGTCTCATGGAGTAAGGGTTATCTCGTCACCCTGTCAAGGTGAAGATTACGGGTTCAAATCCCGTTGAGACCGCCAGACCGTTTGGGGATAGTAATACTGTGGTTCTTAACTCCTTTCAGCCATAAGTTGCTTTCCCTGTATACGGTTATATTCGTTAAAGGAGGAAATATGAAAAGATTATTACTCGTATTAGCAATTAGTATATTAGCTTTACTAGGTAGTGTAGCACATGCACAGGTAATGGAAGTAAGTGCTTATACACATACTGGTGGAGTGATGGCCAATGGAGAATATCCATATGTCGGAGCTGTAGCAAGCGACGATTTGCCTTTAGGCACACATGTTCTTATCAATGGACGAGAATATGTAGTGGCCGATAGATTTGGTGGCGGTTACTCTGGTGCTATAGATATTTTTTTGTTGATACGTATGAAGAAGCAATTGAATTTGGAAGGCAATACATTGATGTAGTTATCTTATAGGAGCGGATATGAAAGTTTTAGTTGTTTGGCGAGACTGCTTAAAAACATAAGCGTAGTTTTATTGCTAGTTTTGAAAATAAAGAATACGCCTATGCAAGTATTTGGGCTTGGTGGAGTAAACACAATTACAAACCAGCTCATACACGATTATTTGGTAATAAAGTATGGGTTAATGGTCAAGAATATGAAAGAGTGGTTATTGATTATGGACCTCATCATATGTTTTACGAACTTTGGTTCGTACCAGATGATTTTAAACCATCTTATGTAGAACTGAATGTTGAAACTCGTAAGTGGAATGGGAAAATGCAATACCGCTTTGTTGGGTTTGTATCTGATGAGTTGGTTCCATATTGTTCTCACGACAACGGCGTTTTAACTATTTGTGGAATACAATGCAATAATAAACGCTGGTATTCAGAAGAACACTTTAAACATGTTCAAAAAGCAATTAAAAGTGCCATCGATAAGGCAGAATTTGCCATTAAAGTACGTCAAGAGGTGTCTCGTGATTTGCTTATGCATAATGACCCAACGCCAGTACATCAACAAATGCATTTCGGGATTGGTGGTGAGTTGATTGGATAAACTCATACGTGTTACACTAGGTTTATTAGTAGCCGCAATTGGTTTAGAACTTATTATGACGATTATATATATCATTACGATAATTAATCGTATGCACTAAAGGAGGATATACTATGAAAGTTAGTAATTAGTAAACAAATGCAAGACATTATGTCGGCAGTATCTGTCTATGATTCTTATTCCCAATTACAAGTATTGGTTCAAGAAGTGATTGGCGAATGTCAAGATGAACAGCTAGGATATTTATTAGAAGATTTTGCTAATGATATCCAAGTAGCTCGTATTAAACTTGAAAAATACGTTGAAGATAAAGCTCAATTTGAAGCATGATGAATAATGTAGAATTACAACACTATACAGAGCCAGATGTTGCCATTAATGCAATGAGTAAGTGTTATGGCAAGAAATGCACGCTAGATTCTTTAATCAAAGCGTGCAAATCTGGTCACTGGTCGTTACTAGAACACATTATGGTATCCGTTGACATCATATGCAGTCAAAAAGTGTTAGCACAGCTAAGTCGTCATCGACATTTTAGTCCTACAGTACAATCAACTCGTGGCATGGATATTACTGTCAACGGGTTTTTTACGGACTTTACTTCACTAACAAGTAAACAAAAATCACTATTAAGTACTGCATATGAGACGTCAGTTACCATGTTTAATAACTTGCGTAATGCTGGTTTGAGTGTTGAGCAAGCTTCCTATGTATTACCATTAGGAACTAACGTTAAATTATCCTTGACTGGTAATTTAAGATGTTGGCTTGAATATCTGAAACAACGATTATGCAAACGAGCTAGTGACGAACACAGACAATTAGCACGTGCCATTTATGAGCGTTTAAATTATGTATACCCTAGTTTATGTAATTTAGAGATGCTTGGCATGTGTGAGAATTGCAAAGAATTATCATGTGACTTTACATCACACAAAAAGAAACCAAAAGAACCAGTACGAGGTGAATTACATGGATAAAATGGATTTGGCAATAGCATTTCAGAACCTTAACGATAGAATGGATTGCTACGTAGACAAATATAGGCGATTGGAAATGTCTAGTTATGATTACTACAAAACATGGTGGTTAGAATTAGACAGTCTTGTCCGAGAATATCTCAAAGAGAGACCAAGCACAATCGAATCGTACATTGAAGGAATATCACATATACGTGATATATGTAGAACTATGTCTGAAAATTCGAAAGATAAGTCAACAGGGCTTTATCAAGGGAATGGGTTATTATGGCATAAGGTATATTTTCATTTGTCACGGGCTCTTATGAATTTGGAAAGAATAAGAGAACACACCATGGAGGTGCAACATGGAACCAATCATTAGCCCATGGCTGATATACCTAGCAGGTATTGTGAACCCCCTCAAGTTCTCATTAGGTTTGATAGCTTTTCTTGGGTTTATTACCTCTTTCATTATTGGTGGGTTCTATCATATAGAGTCCCCTTGTGAAAGTTGCAGTGGCGTATATAACCAAAAAGCAGAAGCAAAACAAAAAGGTGCTTTGAAATTACTAAAAATTGTTGGAATCATGACGATTGTATCATTCGTGTTACAAGCCTTTATTCCAGATAAAGATACGCTGATAGCTATAGCAATTGCCAATATTGTTACTGTTGACAATATTCAAGGTGCGAATGAGTTCGTTAAGACAAATGTCCAAGATTATATCAACATGCTAACAGACGCAATCAACAAAGTTAAGTAGGTGATAAGATGCTATGGACAATCTTCATCTTATTTATAATTTGGTTGGTGCTAGTGTCGGTTTATCAAGAAGAATTATTTGATGCGTTCGAATATGTTCTTAGAAGAATCAAAGGAGAAAAATGATATGGGAAATTTAGGAGCTAAATTAGTTGGTATCGGCGTTCTAGTACTAACTGGTTTCGGATTAATCTACAACACAACATATATGATTTCAGCTGGTCACGCTGGTGTTGTGTTTAACAAAATGGATGGTGGTATTCAACAGGAGACACTCGACCAAGGTTGGCATGTAGTTGCTCCATGGAAACGTGTCACAGAATACCCTGTAAGCACAGAGTTAGCTTATTACATCGATGGGACACATGAAGACCGTAAAGACGTAGACGATAGCATTGTAATTGGCACTAAGGACGGCAAAACTATCAAGGTAGACGCACAGGTTACATACCATATGAACCAAGACTCTCTGCCACACATTTACAATAAATTTAAAGGTCAAGACGATAGTATCATTGAATATGGGTATATGAAGCAAAACTTCCAACGTATCGCTAATGACATTTCTTCTCACTACTCTATGATGGATATTGTAGGCGAGAAAAAGAAGCTTTTAACCAAGAGTTACTTAAAGAAGTGTCCAAATTCTTCGACCAAGATGGCATTATCATTGAACAAGCTTCTCTTGGTAAAGTAGAGCCAGATAGTGCTACTAAGGAAGCAATTCAAGCAGTAGCTAATGCACAATACAAACAACGTCAAGCAGAATACGAAAAAATTGCGGCTGAAGCAGAAGCTAAGAAGAAAGTAGCAGTCGCTGAAGGTGATGCACAAGCTAAACGTATCCAAGCTGACGCTGAAGCTTATTACAATGCACAAGTGGCTTCTAGCTTAACTCCAGAAATGGTACAACTTAAACAAGTTGAAAAATGGGACGGCAAACTTCCTACATATTCTGGTATTACGAATGGTATGTTTAGCTTTAAATAAGGAGATACGATATGAAAACTCCAAATAGTTATATGAAAATTCCAAACGATTGTAGACCTAATAGAGAATTTAAAGTTATATCCCTATACGAAGGCACTGATATTGAACTGCCTAAGCGTGAAACTTATTTTAGTGCTGGCTATGATTTAAGGTCAGCAGAAACAGTGGTAGTTGGGGCTGGTGAAACAGTCCTTATACCAACTGGTTTAAAAGTTTTACTCCCAGACGATGAATTTAGCTATTTATCCTCGTTCCTCTTTGGCTGGTAAGTATGGTATTACGCTTGCTAATTGTGTTGGTGTTGTGGATAGCGATTATTACAACAATGAGGATAACGAAGGACATATTCAAGTATTGCTTAAAAATACCACTACTACAGATTATGTAGTTAAAAAGGGCGATAAGATTGCACAAGGTATTTTCCAAGAATACAAAAGAGTAGCAAATGATTGGCCTCGTGGTCCTCGTAAAGGTGGATTTGGAAGTACAGGTAAATAATTATGGTAGAACGTGACGAGTATGCAGAATTCCTACAGTCTCAAATCTTGGAGCTACAAGAAAGACTTGCACATCACGAGCATAATAAATGCAGTAATCGTGCTAGACTAGCAAAACTACGTGGTGTTAAGTTTGCAAATCCAAATGAAGAAATCCAGTCACTTAAAGACCGTGTTGAAAAACTTACTTCATATAATGGGAAACTGGTTGAATTAATTGAACAAGCAAATTCTCAGATGAATATGAATACGGTTAAAAATATAGTAGAAATGCATAAATTAAGGAGAAAATTGTTATGACAACAAAACAATTTATTTACGTATTAGGCGGTTTGTTACAATTAGGCTACACAGAAATGCGTAAACTAGATAATAGCATAGTAGTGAGTGGTGTTGATGTTCCTACTCGTGAGTTTATGGTGTCTGATGATATTTAGAGTTTGTACCAGAACACGGCAGTATTGCTCGTGCGTTGTCTCAAGATTACGCCCTTGAAACTGTTAAGTTGGGGTTAGAGTTAATTCAGAACTTTCCAGAATACAAGAAAATTGTTCACAAGCCTAATAAATTAGTAGCTTATGAAACGAAGGAAGAACAGTACCTAGTTACATTAAATGGTATTGTAAAAACAAATCCAGGAGATTGGATTATCACTGGTGTCAATGGCGAGCAATATCCTTGCGACCCAGAGATTTTTAAACAACTGTATGACATTGTAGAATAGTATATTACGATATACTAAATGGGGGTTACATGGTTCATTATTTCGTAGTTGACTACGGAAATACTGGTGACTTCTATAATGTTGGTGTATTAGGAGAGAATAAAGACCTCATAGAGGAATATTTGAAAACACAATCAAGAAATGTACGATACTTAAAATCATGTGAGAGAAAAAAGAAAACAGGTAAGGACATAGGGGTAGGTATTATCGTAAGTTGTAGATACCTATCTCGTTGCCCTAAAGGTCTCACACCAGATAGTAGAGGTACAGTAATATGAAGAGTCAATGATACAAGAGGCATTGGCTCTTTTTGAACAGCGTGGCGATAGTGCTGTCGAAGAAATCAATGCTATTATGAGGAATTGGGAATTTACTAATTCAGTAGCAGAATATCGCAAAGTTGATAAACTTTCTGCCATGGTGGAGAGGTATGGCGATTCGCCAGAAAAAATCATCATACGCAAAGAAGAACGCATGATGTTACTTCACTTCGTATGTTGGTTAAAAATATATTTAAAACAGGTGCGACCATTGATGTGGTATGTATGGAGAGATACCGTTATCTATGGTATGAGTATCAAGCAGTGTGCAAAGAAATATAAAATTACAGAATCATCAGCTAAAAATTGTAAATCAGCTTGTAAACAAAATATTAAAAGGGCATTGCCATTGTATTACGCACAGTTTGGTAATTTAGAAGAATATCTAAAAAACTAGGAGCGTGCATGACTACAAAAGCATTAGCGGAGACATTTCTACCGCATATTATGAAGTGTAGATTAGATAGTGAATATGGCCAGCTGGCTGTATTATCTGATGTACATGAAGGTTTAAACAACCGCAAGTATTTACAACAAACAGTAAAAAACTTGTTAGAATTAGGTGAGAATTGCAAAGTTATTCTTGGCGGTGATAGCACTAATACCACAACAAAATACTCAAAGGGTAGCGTATTAGAAGAGACATTAGTCGGCGATGAACAGGTATACGCATTGGTTGAAGATATTCGTCCTTTATATGAGAGTGGGCAATTACTAGGTGTAATTGGCGGTAATCATGGTGCTAGAGCCTATAATGACGCTTATATTAGCGTTGAACAAATGATTTGTGCATTACTTGGTAATCGCAGTTTATACAAAGGTGAGTTTGGCTTATTATACTTTAACGTAAATAAAAATTGTTACGTTCATCATATTTTACACAAAAATCGCAAAACTAAAAACTACTATGATTACTTTAATGCAGATGTGACATGGTTTGAACACTTTCATGAACCTAGTGCAGTGCCTAAAGTGGCTATAGAACATAACAAGTATACGAAGAAACCTATTGTTAAAGAGGTATGGGAATTACGGCAATCATCTTTTCAAACTTTCCCGAATTACCTTAAAGCTAGTGGTATCCGCCCTAGTTTAAGTGGTTTCTGGATTGCAGAAATGAGCGGTGATGAACATAATAAAAAGGTCACTCCTTTTATGGGCGATACCTATTTTGATTTGAGAAAGAGGGGATTATATGTCAATTAATGATATGTATCTTGACTTAGGGTATGGATTTAAAGTAGCCATGAGAGAAGTATACGCTATCATGCCTATGAACGTATCAACCTCAAAAGAACTGTTTAGAAAGTATTTTCGTAATGATAAAGTATTACGTGCTACTAAGGGCAGACAAGCTAATTCATTTTTGTTACTGAATAATGGATACGTGTTCACATCAACGCATACAACCGATGAGTTAGTAGAGCGTATATGGGAACTTAAACGCATAGAAAAGGCGGTTACATATGAGAAAGCCTAAGCCAGGAAGAAAAAAGGTAAAGGGCTTAACGCATAAACAAAGGGTTTATGTACAAACAAAGATTTTGACTGGCAGTAAATCAGAAGCCCTAAAGGCGGCTGGATATAGACCAAAGGGGAATACCGTGGAAGAAAGCGTAGTAGTACAGCAAGCACTGGCGGAATACAAACAACGTATGGATAAGAAATTTATGGATAAAGCAGATGAGGTAGCGAATATGCTCCTTGAAGTAATTTACAATCCAGATACTCCAGCTAGTGCAAAAGTAACAGCTATTAAAGATTGGCTCGATAGAGCTGGTTTAAAACCTGTAGATAAACAGGAAGTAGATGATAAGCGTGTAATCGATACAAGCAGTCGATTAAGTCGTGAACTCATCGATAAACTCAATACATTACCTAAAGAAAAAGGCGAGGAGTAATATCCTCGCCACTTTTTTATTTTTTCGCCTTTTTTATAGCGTCATCTATAAAATCAGTTAGTGCTTCAAAGCCAGTGTCATACGCTTCACAATCGGCAGAAAGAGTAAACCCTAGGTTATCATAGGTATTTTGGATTATTTGTTTGTATTTTTTCTCGTCAATTTGGATTGTAACCATAATACTTTCACCCCTTTTTAATTATACGTTTCTATAACTTTGTAAAAATCAGACAGATTAGAATATATAGTGCCACGCAATCCTAATAATTCATTGTTCCGCCAGCTTGTAGCCGAACTGAATTGAGACTTGTACAGATTATTAAGCCATTTTGTTACTGCAAGGCAATCTTTACAATATACCCAATCAATGCCTGTTTCTAGGTAATCACAATCTCTAACAATCATATCCATAAGTAAGTCTCCTTAATCTTCATTTAATTTTACATTTTTAACAGGAACAGGTTCCTGAGTGGCAGACCACGAAGTGGTTCCATCTGGAAACACATAAACCTGGCCATCAACATAGTCAGCAAAATGGCTACGATATGCAAAGTCACCATTATCATAAAAGACTTTAACTGGCGTATCCACTTTAACAGTGGACCAATCAACTATGTCAATATGGTCTGCTATTGTAATATAGTTATATCCTTTCATTGCATCTGCTATAAGCATGCTTGATGTATCGCTCAACAGAGCCTGATGTTGAGGATGGAAAGTAATCCTACCATATTCAGAGTAACCTGGTTTTTCTTTTGATATACAAAATTCATCGCAATGTTCTTTCCTAAAGATGTATCTCCACCCATTTATATATAGAGTTTTTAACATAATTTCCATGCCTTCTTGTGTTAAATATTTGCTGTGTAACATAATAAATCCTCCTGTTTATACTGCTAAAAGTCTAGTATCTTGTGTTAAATCTGGAAGTGAACGATACCGCTCTATGATTTTGTATACCCTCTTTGGGTGGAATGTTAGAGATTCATTCAATCCAAGGGTACTAAAATTTCTAAAAGATGCAATATTACTATTATCACAATGGATGATACTGTCTTGTGGGGGTATAGCTATCACACTCTACTAACCAATATGAGAAATGTAATCCATCTTGAAATATAAAACGTACCATTATATCACCTCATCTTTCAAAAAAACTCTAAAAAAATCCACCATAAATATCTTTAATAATATATAGGCCATCGTATGTCCATTTGCAACCTTGCTTAAAAATTTCGTTTATTTTTGAGTATTTAAGTTATGGACTAAATACTCTCCAATTAATCCGTCATTGATTTCAGTTGTTTTTATTTAAGTCAATATCTTCCCAAACATTGTAATTATATTCATCCCAGCATTGTTGAAATACATTAACCATATTAATAAGCTCCTTTCTGTATGCTTTCTACAAAACCACCATACACTTCTTTTACTAGATATAAATCTTTGTAACTCTAGTTACAGAGACTTAATTCTTTCTTATATATTTCATTATGATATGTATGTACTCTATACAGACCGTTGAGTCCACTTAAAACATCTGATTTACTGTTAAGACAGACATCTTCCCACACGTTATAGTAACTACTGCTATACTGTTGCAATACAATATTCATATTAATGACCTCCTTTCTCAAATAGTTCGTGTAAAATTTTAGGTTCGTATGTACGCCCTTCCTTAATCATTCCGTCATACTTTCTCATATTCCAGATAGCGGAAGATAGGGTAGGGTGACTTTTATATGCGTTGTACACTGGCAAGAATAATTCTTGCATATCTTTGTATTTACGGCGTTCTTTTGTTACTTCATACATAAGTTTTGTGTATGTTTGACTATCCTTTTCGTTATAATCGTTTTCAATAGCGTGATAAATATCGGATAATGCTTTGTCCATATTGCCACGTTGCTCATACCAGTACATTCTTTCGTTATAAATGTATTCCATCAAATCAGCGAAATCAGTAATAATTTTTAACATTTGTTCTTTCGTCATTTTCTTTTCCATAAGTATTTCTCCTTATCTATACATTTCAATTACTTTATAAATTCCACTCCAATCACTGGTTCCCATTGGTTCTTTACATACAAAATCGTATGGGCTTTCTTGCAACTTATCTAGTCTAGGTGTCCAGGCGTTTACATATGTACAACCATGTGGCCACAATTGTTCAATTTCACGGTCACATTTAAAAGGAAACCATGTTCCGTATGATTTTGTTATATAAATTCCATCAAACATTATATTGAACCTCCATCTACTACATAATCAATCACTGCTTTTTTAAAACTGTTTGTATTCAATCTGTACTCATCAATACTACCTTTGCCATATAGGTAGTAGATAAACACATCTTTGTTTTGACCTAACCGATGTACTCTATCTTGTGCTTGTGCTAATAGAGCGGGAGACCAAGGATATTCTATAAATACTGCACATCTACTTGATGTGAGCGTTAAACCTACTGCACTCGCTTGCAAGCTACATATAATTACTTGTGTATCACCTAGTTGAAAGTTATCTATGTTTACTTGTCTAATACTAGATGATTGACCACCTACAATAACACTTGCTTCTGGGAACGCTAGGTTTAATGCTTTGCCAATATCCTTATGATGTACGAATACGACTACTTTTTCATCACGTTCTACCAACTGATTTATGAAATCTATCGAGTGTGGAAGTTTAGACCGTAATACCGCTTTGTCATATCTTTCAATTTCACTGAAAGAATGGGGAGCTGGTTGTTCCATTTCTATAATTGGTATAGGGACGATTGTTTTACATGGCAACTGATTAGCCAGGTCTTTTTTTGTACGCCTTAACCAAACCTTGTTCATAACATTGTGTAATCGTTTAAGATTACTAGCTCCGCTATAATCAATTCCGTATTGACTATTACGAGGATTACAGTATGTATTAAGAAAATAGTCTACACCACCTACCTTGTGAATATTATTTAAAATCTGCATCTGAGTAACTAATTCGTTTGGTCTATTAAGCATTGGCGTACCAGTGATTAGTATTTTGTATGGTATCCGTTTAGACCATTCAAGTGCTAGTTTTGTACGTTGGCTACTAGCATTTTTAAAAGAATGGCTTTCATCTAATACCAACTGTTTAACTGGTATGTCTTTAACATCGAACTTGTATTTTTTCATACGTTCGTAGTTAGTAATAATCACGTTTTGTGATAAATCATCAATTGGAGTAGTCAAGCCTATCCAGCGTTCAATTTCATTTTTCCAGTTGATTTTTAAACTAGCTGGACAGATTACCAAGATAGGGAATTGACCCCTTTTAAACATGGCCTCAATGACTGTTCTAGTTTACCCATGCCCATGTCATCACACACAAAGGCGGAACTATTATTTAATATATATTTCACGCCTTGTGCTTGATGAGGGAGTAGGGGAAGTCTATTTTCCATAATTATTACCTCATTTTATTGGTATATTTCGATAACTTTAAATCTTGCAAACTCTAATTGCTTCATTTTAGAGAGATAATAGTCCTCATTTTTGTTTTCTTGCAACACGACTTTAAATGCTGGTAAACCTGGTTTCATATCCACGATTCTGACCAGGTAATAGTCTCTATGCACCATTTCCCACACAAGATAATCATCGTTTTGAAAGTATTGGTCGTATCTTTCAATGTCTGTTTTTCTAACATGTCCATTCATGTATCTCCCTTCCAGTAAAATTTTCAATAACCTTGAATACATACGGAGTATTTTCTTCCACTTTTGTTAGTGTACACGCCGATTTGAAATAAAACGGTACACCGTCTACTGTACGGATTTTTTGGGTAAAAACATCACAATGGAGATGATATGCCCCTATATCGATATGTTTCACTACGCAATACGCAACCCTACCAACGTGAGATTTATTCCATACAAACATATCACCGTCTTTTAAATATTGTTCAAATATATCTATACCGCACATTTCATCACCTCATTTAAAAGAGGAGGAAAGTTATAACTTCCCATCCTTACCATATTGGAAATCGCCCAACATAATATGTTTACCAAATTGTCTCACCGTCCATAATAGTGGGGTCATCCACATAGAATACGATACTATACTCTTTAATTTTGTAGTCATATACACCACAACCTAATGCATCAGCTGCATCATAAAATTCATCAATGTAGTCGTCGATTTTGCTATTATCTACTTTGCCTGTAAACAGCTCTACAGGATATACTTCATAACTTTCATAGCCATCATCAATAACATAACTGTCAGCACCAAAATCATCATACGATGTCTGTTTAACTGGTTTAGAGAAATAGTAGTTTTGCCACGTGTTGTTTGTGAATACATAGGGCTTGTAGCTACTATTACTGTATAAAGCGTGGCTTTCTTTTGATTGTTCAAAGTCGCCTAATATTACCAGCTGGTCTTTTGCGATAATTGCAAATTTATTACCTACAACGTGGTCTTCTAACAATTCTTGTACTTGTGGCAACCATAGAGACTCACCTAATGGGTACACCATTGTTTTAATGAATTGCATAGTATCGGAATATTTTGATTTCATTCCTTTTGTTGGTGTGTACTGATGCATTACACCATTATGGGCAAGCCCAATGTTAGCATATACATCACCGAATCCCATCTTCTTATAGTCGTCGCATACAGGGAATGGGTGACAGGTGCTAGTACCAATAGCACCAGATGTAGCAATACGGAAGTGAATTACTCTGTCAATATTTGTAGGGAGTTTTTCTAACTTTTCCCACAACTCGTCAAATGTGAAGTATCCTTTTGAGATATGCACTTTTTGTGCTTTCTCGTCAAAGTACATGAAACCCGCACCGTCTGGATTGCGACGGAAGCACTCTGCCAACTCTTTTTCATTCAATTCTAAATCTTTGTGATATACAGCAATTACACACATTCTTTATTCCTCCTATATTAAGCCAAGTTTAATTCTTCCATGTAATTTTGAAGCTCGTTATATTCACGTTTTTGAGCTTCTTCGTAGACATTTTTAAATGTCATGTCGTTGTAGAATCCGTTTGCTAGGTCAGTGATAATATCAACGAACTGGATATAAGACCGAATAACTTCTGGTCGATACGTTGTATTGAACAAACGAATTTCGACTGTGGCACTTGGCTGCACATTTACAGCGTGGTATCTATTTTCACAGGTTGTGTTGTAGATACTGATGAATTTGTCATCGTCATCAAATTCTGTTGGTTTGGCGTAATCATTAGCGTTATCCCAATCACGATTACCAAATTCCATCATTGTTTGGTAATTTTCACTAAAGAATTTGATAAGTTTACCGATATGAGATTGGGACTTAAAGTGTTCACGAGAAATGTGGATATGGAACCCAGCACCTTCCTCGTTATCATAGTCATTGCGACCTAGACGCCTAGTAATTTCTTCCCAGTCAATATTACTAAGCAAGTAATCTGGGGAACATGGGTGAGTGATGGCTTCGAAGCCTTCATCTAAAGAGCTGTCAGTAGAGCAGTAGAACTCTGCGTAGCCACCAAATATGCTTTCAGCAATACGAGAGTGGCATCCGCCACCTTGAACCTCGTATTCGCAGCCTAAGAATTTAGGTCCATTTCCATAGAAGTGAAGGTCAATATCTGGGTGATAGCACTGGATATAATCACTATCTTTATAGTAGACGTCACCGTTTTCACATGTGTAGTCGTCCATACAACCGTCACATAAGTAGTAGCCGTCATCGGATTCGCACCCATTACAATCTAAGTCAAACCACTCACCACATGCTTCACAACAATAATAATGACTGTCACGATATTCATCTGTCATTGGCTCGTCGCCTACCCAAACGACGTCGTTGTTGTGAATATATTCTTCCATTACTTCAGACCATACGTAGTAGTTATCAAGACAATACTCACATATTCTACCGTCACGAGTATCTGTCATGTCGTCGGCGTAATAAATGTCGCCACAATCATCACAAATTTGGTATTCATCGGTCAGCCCTTTTAAAATATCGTTACGTGTAATGATTTCATCATCGTCTTCGATGTAACTATTTTCCCAAGCTTTTGGAGTGTACTCACCAGATAGCGTACTTTGCACACATTCTGATGTATCAACCCAAATTTCCATGTTTCTGTATTCAAAACGGATTGGATTTTCCATCGTCTTGCCACTAATAAAGCTAACGGAACCAGGGGTAATCAGCGTTGCACCGTCAAGAATGTCTGGGTTACGGTTGTTTTGCCATAACAAGTCGTATTTACCGACCTTAACGAATACGCCGTTAATACTAACGTACTCATTGCCAGCTTTAATTTTATTTCCATCGGCATCGAAAATATGCTCAGTAAGCTTTAGATTTACATCGATTTCCATATCTTCTTGGATATGGTCAATGTAATAGCCATTTACACGAACAATGTCGCCAACTTCAAACTTCACCATTTTTGGTGAGTACTCTTCTGGCATTTCGTCCTTTGCGACTTTAATAACATCGCTAGGATTTTCCACGGAACGCAAGAAATAAAAGAGTTTCTTGGTTTCCATATTTTCTGTAAGCAACTCACAGTTATAGATATTTCCGTTAAATACATATTGTTTCATTTTAAATACCTCACTTTTTTAATAAAAAATAGAAAAACATTGCCATAACTACATAGCCAACTAGCACTGTTGACCATGCGAGTACTTGTCCAATCGCTTGGACTGTTTGAATATCCATAGGGTAATTCCTCCTTTCATAAAACATGGATATTTACACTACACACATAAGTGTGTGTATGTGTAGTCTTTGGGTTGTCGAACTCATCGACTGCACCCACTGTAGCACATGAATTTCAAAATGCCAGAATCGTGATGTTTGCTGAGTTCTTGGCTTGTCGACATCTCAGGCACCTTGACGGTTTCGCAATGATAATCAACTAGCAAGATAAATATTAGTGGTGAAAAAGTGAAATGAGATAAACATGAAAACAGAATATATATAAAACTAAAAACAGGGAATAAGAAAAATAAATTCTGTATCATGTATCTATATATAGATATGTATCAATACAGGTAATAAAAAAAGATACATACAAACGTATGTACCTATAAATAAAATTCGTTTATTTGTTCTGTATGGTGTTTTAAATGATTTGATAGGGTGATTATACCTAAAGAGATATAAAAAAAGGGCTTAGAGGGCTATATAATCAATTCTAGGGCTATTCTTAAAAATATAGTAACACGTATAAGAGTTATAATTCACCTATAAGCCAATGTATAACACGTTGCCTATACAGGCAATGCAAAGGCAAAGGCAAAAACGGGGAAAAGAAAAAATAAATTCCCTATCACTAATCATATATAACAGAATAACCCTATATAGAAATAAGACTGTATCACCTGTATTCATAAACTCATAACCCTATACAATTTAATATATTGTATACAATAATTTAAGTTATTAATTATTATTTATAAATAGAATATATGTTCGGTATTATAACGCAAAAAAAGGCTAGTCCGTAAACTAGCCAATTTTCTTATAATTGAGTGCAATATACTCCATTTTGTACGTTACGTCGTGCGTACTGCTTTTTAAGGTATGCAAGTTTTCTATACTTTTTAGCGTATTCGTACGCCAATAGTAAAACTCTTTCATTTGTAGGAATAGCGTTATCCTCTACAAATTGCTCCCATTCGTCGCAAAGGTATTCTTTTTCAAATAACCAGTATTTAAAGCCATCTGGTAACCATTTTCTATGGAATACTCCATACTCATCAATGCAATCGTATTTTAGTACTTGTAAAGCTACTCTTTCAAATTTAGTAGTAGGAACACCTACAGCACTGTAAAATGCATTGCCTTCGAATTGTACGATTTTTCTGAACATAGTTTTTCACCTCATCGAAAAAAATACTTTTCTTCACGATGCTATAACATATGTATACCGTAGTCTCAAAAAACACGGGGTTTTAAGAGAAAAACTATCACATATGTATAACATCGTGATTTTAGGCGAGTAACTCTATAGGATACCCGTTAAGGCTGTTATAGTTATGCTAATTTTGAAAGGATAGCCATAAGGGCATCTTTTTCATCATTATTAAGCACATCTAATTTTTTTGTATCGATAGCAATTGGCTTCTCTGTTTTAACCTTGCTTTCATACTCAAACCCAGTTTTAAATAGGGTTAATGTATTGCCCGCTTTATCAGTGAAAACAGCTTTTTTGTATCCTTTAGGGTCGGTAATTAAATCATTGATTTTAAGACCTGTTTGAGTTTTGTTAAACTCAACAGGCATTTTCAATGTCAAAACACCGTCTTTCAAATTGAAAGTATTGCCAGTTGCCTTTACTGTAGTAGTCGCTTTTTTAGTAGTTGTATTGATAGATTTTTTAATAGTCATGATGTATACCTCTTTCGTTAAGTGTTTTAATATATTAGGTTAAGATATTAAGACCTTAACAGGTAACCTATACAGCTACTCGCCTGTATGTAGTTGTCTAAGAGCTATCTACTCGCTCCGTTTGTGTTCGTTGCTTTCGATGGTTACACTAAACCACATGAGCTATAAATCCTAGAAATCGTTGTATTTACTGGCTTTATAGCCTTTTTACTTCTCTTTATTGGTAATTGCCTACTTTTTGTCCTGTATTTGAGATTGAGAATCATCTAGCCAAGGGGGTGGGGCTTCGCATTACACGCCCCCCATGTCACCCCCGCCAGTTTAGAGACCCTTTTCCCAGAAATATAAGCTTGTTTCCTAGATATATGACCCTTTCCCCAGATTTATAAGAGGGTGGGGCTTCCCAAAAGGGTACCCCTATATAGACAGACCGTTACCAGTAAAATTAATTTTTGAATTATATTTACACTTATATATAAATACCTCCAGAGATAATGAGCTTTATTAACTATAGGAGGTGGTTTTATATCTACTGCACAAGATAAGATAGCGGAAGCATTTAGGAGAGGGAAAGAAAATTTAGTTACATTCCACCGATTGTTTCTGCCTATCGAAGAAGAGGTAGAGCCAGCTTGGTTCCACTATAAGTGGAGTGACATTTTGTTACATGAGAAAAAGCATTTTGCCATTGAGGGGTTCCGTGAATCAGCGAAGTCGAGTTTCGTGCTAAGGGCGTTCCCTTTGTATCGTTTAACATACCCTTCCAAGAAAGCCAATTATATTGTGTTTATTATGGCTAACCAAACGAAGGCTAGTAAGCAATTAAAGGAAATTGCTGAAACATACGTTTCCAATGAGTTTTTAAGTTTAAACCTGGTAAAGGTTAAGCAACAATCAGAGAAAGCGTTCGAATGTGTGGTAACCGACGAGAAGGGTGAAGAAATATGTGTCCGTATGGAAGCATATGGTAAAGGTTCTTCTATCCGTGGTTTATTATGGGGTGATAAGCGACCAGATATTATCGTAATCGACGACCCTCAAGACGTTGAAGATTCCATGTCAGATACTGTACAAAGCAATGACTACGATTGGTTTATCAGACGCTTATTTCCTTGGTAAGAGAACCCGTATCTTTATGATTGGTAATAACCTTGGCGAGAAATGTTTGATTGAACAGGTTATCGAGAATAAAGACTTACTTAAATTTAATGCGTTACGTATTCCAGTTATGGACGACGGAGGAGCTTCCAATTGGCCAGAACGTTTCCCAGTAGAGGAAATTCTCGAAGAGAAAGAAGCGTGGAGAGCGTTAGGTAAGCTAGACATTTGGGAAAGAGAAAAGATGTGTATTGCTATTTCTCCAGAACGTCAAATGTTTAAGAAAGAATACTTTATGTATTACGCTCCTAACGAGTTAAAGTTAGAAGATTGTTCTATTTATACTACAGTGGATTTGGCTATTTCCGAGAAAGAAAGTGCCGATTATACAGTAGTTTGCACGGTGGCAGTAAACCCAGATAACAAATGGTTTATCTTGGACGTTGATTATGACAGGTATGACCCTTCACAAACCATTGACGCTATATTTAGAGCGGTACAAAAGTATAGACCTATCTATGTAGGTGTAGAAAAAGTAGCATACCAGGCTTCTGTTAAACATTACCTAGAGAAAGAAATGCCTAAACGTAATATTTGGTTTACAGTTAAGGACTTAGAAGCGTCTAGTCGTAAGGAATTACGTATTGCTACTCTTCAACCACGGTTTAAAACTGGTAGTGTGTGGTTCCCTATGGGAGCCAAGTTCCTCACAGAACTCGAAAGTGAACTACAAAGTTTCCCCTAAAGGGTTACACGACGACTTGATTGACGCTTTAGCTTATATTAGTCAGATTGCTGTTCCACCTGTTAGTAACTTTAGTAATGTAAGTACAAGTGATATTCCATTAGGAGGTGCGATGTAATGAAAGTATTACACGATAACGTATTGGTGATTCCAGAAGTGAAGGAAGAAACTACCGAAAGTGGTATTATTCTTGGTGCCACACCAAAAGCACAAAACATTGGTACGGTGTTTGCTAGTGGCGAGGGTAAATTCGACCATGGTAAATGGGTACATAACGAAGTTCAAGAAGGTGACGTGGTTCAATTTGGGCCATATACACAAGAGATTACAATTGAAGGTTCTAAATATCTGTTAATGGCTCATTCTAATATTATTTGTATTCTTGATTAAGGAGGTTAAATGGATAGTGAATCCGTATTACAGGACTTAAATAAGACAGTAGTCCGATACGTGCAGAACGATATTCAACGTGCCGAAGCATATCAAGCTTCCATTGTCGAACCAGCAGTTCGAGAACGTTATGACATCTATTATGCCGATAAAGATTACTACCGTCAGAAGTTCCCTATTCTTTCTAAGACCTCTGACCTTGTATCTACAGACGTAGCCGACACAATTGAATGGGCTTTACCATCTTTGATGAAGGTATTTACTGGCTCTGATGAAGTAATTACCATTGCTGGTGTTACAGAAGAAGATGATACGAAAGCAGAAACCATGCAAGAGCTGTTGGTGTATCAACTACAACGACAAAATAACTTTTTACAGTTTTGTATAACTGGATGAAGGATTCTTTGATTGTTGGTATGGGTATTATCAAATGTTATTGGGAGCGTACAGAGGGGTACACAACAGAAACAGCTGTACTTAACAATGAAGCACTACAGGCTCTTACGCAAACTGGTGTAACTATCGAAGATATTCAAGGTCCAGACCAATTCGGTGACTTCTCTGTTGCATACCAATTGCCGTATTATCGAAAAAACGCACCTAAATTAGAAAATATTCTAGTAAGTGAGTTTTTATATTCCCCAGACGCTAAATCTTTAGAAGAAGCTAACTTCGTAGCTCATAAACGTAAAGTAACGATGTCTTATTTGCGTGAGCGAGAAGCACAAGGAGTATACGCTAATATCGATGATATCCGTGTTAACGGCAATTATAATGGTATGAACGTAGACCAAGTAGAACAGGTTATTGGCGATAACTATGTAGACATAAATAAAGACGAGCAAACTGCTCGTCAAGAAGTGGTTATCTATGAATGTTATACAAAAATCGACATTAATAATGATGGTATCTTGGAAGATATGATTATCACCATTTGTGGTGATACGATTATCCGTATGGAACAAAATTACATGGGCAGACACCCATTCTTTGCTATTTCTCCTACAAAAGACCCTCATCGCATTTGGGTTAAGCGTTCATATGCTGAATTAATTGGCGAATTACAAGACCTTAAAGTTGCGTTAACACGTCAAATCATGCAAAATGTTGCGTTAACTAACGACCCTAAGATGTTGTTAGACGAATCTGCTATCAATATTGATGACTTTGTGCAAGGACGTAAGGTTATCCGTATGAAAGCTGGTCATTCAATGAATGAAGTGGCTATGCCAATGAATATTACTCCATTAGCACCACAAACATTCCAATTCTTAGAGTGGATTGAAGGACAAAAAGAAAACCGTACTGGTATTACTCGTTATAACCAAGGTTTAGACGCTAACAGCCTAAATAAAACAGCTACTGGTATTAGTGCTATCTTAGGTCAATCAGCACAACGTCTTGAATTAGTAGCACGTATGTTCGCTGAAACAGGTTTATCTGAACTATTCCGTTTTATGGTGTCTTTGAATCAAAGTTTATCGACCAACAAACAGTAATTCGTTTAACTAATAAAGAATTGAAGATAAGTCCAGAAGATTTGGACGGTAGTTTTGACTTAATTGTTAATGCTGGTATCAGTATTGCTACCAAAGAATCTACTATCATGGCTACGCAAACGCTTTTGACAGCGTTAATGCAAGCAAATGCTGGCGGATACATGGTTTCTACACCAGAAAATATCTACAATCTATTTAAAAAGTGGATTGAAAGTATCGGTTTTAAAAACTATGGCGATTATATTACTGACCCTAACGTTACACAGCAACGTATGGTTATGGAAATGCAGTTAAAACAACAGGTATTGAGTCAATTACCACCAGACGCATTGCAATATTATGCTCAGTTTGGTATTTTGCCACCACAATATCTATTACAATTGCCACCAGAATTACAAGTATTATTCGGAGGAGCTGGAAATGGACCAAACGGAAATCAACAATTTAATGCTACAAGCGAATTTGGGGGCGGAGGCTTCGGCGGCACTAACCTTTCTGGAGGATTGGCTACAGGCGTATCAAGAGTGGATAATCAGCAACCTCAAAACGTGCCAAGAGGACCGTCTAGTGGAGTACAGGAACCTCCTTCTGGCATCGGAGGGTTTAAATCTTTCCTAGCATCTACAATTGCTAGTGGACAGATTGCCAATAAAGAGCTTGCTGACTTTAAACAGCAAGAAGAGTATTTACAACGGACTGGATATTTTCCAGGCGTCTAAGGAGGAATGACATGGGAATTCAATTTGCAGACTGGAGAGGTGGTGCTAGCCCTTCTCCAATTGCTATGGCATTAGCAGAAAAAGCTGGTGTTCAACAAGAACCACAAACGCTACAGGATTACAGGGCTCAACAAGAGCCAAGTAATGTGGCACAAGCTCGTATGGATGCTAATACTCCATATGTAGCACCAGAAAAAGGTAAATTCACACCAAACACAGATTATACGTCTGTAAGTATGGCTCCACGTTTTGAAACAAAAGCACAAGCACAAGCTCGTGCCGATGAAGCCGATACACGTGCCTATCAACAATCACACCCTGGTTTAAGTCCAGAATTCTCTGCTAAAATCGCAGAAATCTTACGACAAGGCAAACAAGCAGAACAACGTTATCATGACAGTGCTGAAGGTACATTGCCAGCTAAAACAATGGGCGAAATTGCCCAAGAACGTATGTCTCTTATCCCTAAAGACCAAGCTTGGCGTCGCCAAAACCCATTTGCTGAAGGTATGGGTTATCAATGGGCAGATGATAAAACATTACAAGGATTAGGTTGGAAAGATGATGATATTAGTTCTATGAAAGCACGTACAGAGTTTGACCCACAGGAAATTCAAAATTTGTACAGCGTTGGAGCATTAAAGGCACCTTATGCAGAGTATTTGAAAAAACAAGAAGCCTTGCGTAGACAAGCTGAAGAAGAAGCCGCTAGAGCTTACACCGAACAAGCTTCATATGATTATAGCGAGCCTAGCTATTATGAAGCACCTACACAAACACATTCTGGCGGATACCAAAACGTACCAGATGAAGTGTCTCCAAGTTCAGTGACTAACTCCTCATCTTCTTCAGTACCAGCACAACACCAATCTATTTGGGACGGCTCCGCTATTGGTCGTGCCTTTAATAGATTAGGTAGTGGTTCTGGAGCAGATAATGTACGAGACTACTACGCTACGTCTGGCGGGCTAATTTAATTTTAATTTTCACCAACCCAATATGGGAGTGAAGGAGGTAACATGGAAGATTTAAAATTTAAGTTTGACTTGCAAACTTTCGCCGATGGCGAAGGTGAAGCAGAAGTTGATTTGGAGCAACCCGAAGTGGACTCCAATACAGAAGATGTGCCAGATTTTGGTATTGACGAAGATGGCAATCCTGTATTTTTCAACAATGGTCGATTCGGTGATGGCGAAGAAGAAGGCGAACAGGACCCTGAAGGTGAATCAGCTGAACCAGAAGGACAACCAGCAGAACCAGAAACTTATGTTGTCAAAGTGAACGGCCAAGAACAAGAAGTAACCCTTGACGAGTTATTACATGGATACATGAGAAATCAAGATTATACTCGTAAAACGCAAGCTCTTGCAGAAGAACGACGCCACTTGCAGTATAACCAAGCTCCTCAAGTACAACCAAATGTTAATGCTCAACAAGCTCAACCTCAAGTTCAACAAACAGTACCGCAACAACCGCAAATTACGCAACGTGATTATTACACTCAACTTGATGCATACGCTCGTAAGGAAGTGCAATCGGCATTAGGTGAGGAATTCGATGAATATAATCCGTTACATCAAGCGGCTTACGCTGATAGTATTGCTAACGTTAAAGCTGAAATCTATGCAGCTCGTCAACAAGAAGCAGACCGTCAACGTGTGGTAGACAATTTTAATCATACAATGGGTAAATATTTCCAAGACCCTAACTTCCAAGCTATTAATCAATTGGCGTTGGAAAAACTAAATAACTTACCTTATGCACAAGCTGTTCAGATTAAACAGGCGATGGATAACTATGATTCGCAAACAATTGACGCATACATGTCAGCTGTGCGTAATGAGTATTATGGTGCTAACCAAGTACCAACAATTCAACGAAAACAACCAGTACCACAGGCAAAACCATCTATGAAACCGCCATTTGTAGAGGGTGCTGGTGCCGCTACTGTTCCACCAGGTAGTCCGTCAACAGAAATTGATTATTCTAAACTACGTGGATTATCTGTGGACCAACAAGCCGATATTATTTCTAAACTAGGATATTTTTCTAAATAAGGAGGTACTTAATTGTCCCAACAAACGGCTGTTAAGTCTTACAACGTGGTTGGTAAGGTTGAAGACATGAATAAATGAAATTGTTCATATAAAATCTAGCCATATGCTGGAAACCCCTAAAGCTCTTTTTACCCAAGTGTGAAAATAAAGGAGATGTTCATATGATAAATGGGCAATCAGCAGAGAAGAATTATGCATATCTGCTTGGCCTCTATTTTGGAGATGGCCATATAGAAAAAAGAAGTGACAATAATTACATATTCACTTTACAGGCAATTGATAAGGATTTTGTAGATTACACGGCAAGTATTCTATCAATTGAGACTGGACGTAATGTAAAAGTGAAAGAAGCAAAGAGGAGAACTTCCTCTGACAATCTCGTATATACTTGCTCCGTCGGTAATATATATTTTAAAAAAATATACGAAGACACCCACAGAAAACAACTTGTTCCAGAATATGTGTTTTCCTGGGACCGAGATAAGCAACTTGCATTTTTAGAAGGCATTATGGATAGCGATGGATATATGAGTGCAAGAACAAACGGAAGCAACTGGAACTTTGAATGTGGTTACAGAACAACATTCATGTGGGCTTTAGCTATTAAAAAAATCTTTACTTTAGTAGGAATAGAAACGAAAAAGCTCATAGAAATTCCGCAAAAAGCACCTAAAAAAGACATTTACGGATTTAGAGTGAACTTAAAGTCACTAGCAAAATCTGATTTTGTATTCCATTTAATGAGAAAGCAAAATCGTTTTAATCACTTCAAACAATTGAGATTGCATGATAACTCCCAACGACTATACGCTAGAACCGCATAAGGATAATATAGTCTGGACTTATGTGAAAGCATAAGATTAACATATCTGGATTTCATTACGAATATCGACCCTGACCAAACACTTTTAACTTCCCGATTCGGGAAACTTTCTGTACACAATACAGAACATAGTTGGTTGTGTGATTCTTTACGTCCAGCAATGGATAACGCTACTCTTGAAGTACATGATTTCAGTACTCGTCAAGCTACTCCACGTAGACGTGAATCTAACTTCACACAACAATTCGAACATGGCTACACTGTATCTGATATCACTCAAGCTATCAAGAAATACGGTGTACGTGATGAAAAAGCATATCAAATGTTGAAGGCTTCTAAAGAAATTGGTCGTGACCTTGAATATGCTATTGTATCTAACAAAGTGAAAGCACCATTCGATGAAACTACTGCTGGTCGTTTCGGTGGTATCCCTTACTTCTGGACAATTTCGCTGAAGTAACTGTAGACGCTCAAGGTGTAGTAACCTTGGCTAACCATCGCTTCGTAACTGGTGATAAAGTTATCGTACGTGGTAAAGGTTCAGCTACTTTGGATGCTAAATACAAAGCTAATACACAATATTTCGTGAAACCTATCGATAAAGATACTTTCACATTACATGCCACAGCAGAAGATTCTGCCGCTACTCCTGGCACTCCAATTAAACCATCTGCCGCTGTTACAGCTGGTAAAATGGAATTGACTTACTGTAATGCTATCGACGCTAAAGCGTTGAGTCCAGCTGGCGAATTTACAATGGAATCATTGAATGACGCTATGCAAGCAGTATGGGGCCGTGGTGGTGACGTAGATATCGCTGTTATGTCTGGTAAAAACAAACGTAAAGCGTCTACATTCACAGCTAACTCTCAACGTAATGTTGCGATGGAAGCTAAAAAATTAACTCAAGTTATCGATGTTCTTGAAACAGACTTCGGTGTAATTGAGTTGGTTGCTCACCGTCTATATGCAGATGACGTTGTAGACTTGCTTGAATTGCAATACTGGAAGCTTGGTTACCTTATCCCATTCCATAACGAAGATTTGGAACGTAAAGGTACATACAAAGAATCCGTAATTACAGGTACAGCTACTCTCGAATGTACTGCACCAATTGCAAATGCTCGCTTGTACGGCATTTCCAAATAATCCTTGGGGGTAGTTAATTCTACCCCCTTATTTTTTTTTGATTAAAAGGTGATATATGAGAATAGACACAAAGGTTACAGTCGAGAAAGACACCTGGAGTATTCAACATACCTTTGACGAATCTGATGTTTTACAACAAGTAAAAGAGGAACGTGATAGTGGTCTTGAAGGCAACTTGAACGGTCAAGCTAAAGTAATTGCTCGTATTCCTCGCCATCGTTTTATGAGTGACTTTGAACTTATTATGGCACAAGAGTGCCAAGGTAAGGATAAAAAAGAATACGAAATGTGGATTCGTAAATGGATTATGAAAAATCCAGAATTTAGGACTACGACTGGTAATATCAAGAGGTACTTATGATTGAAGTACGTGATGTGGTTACTTCTGTTTTATATGGGTTAGGAGAAAATGCTAATCGTAAACATAGTGACCCAGAAATTATAGATGCTCTAAATATCGTATTGCGATATGTAAACCTAGCTCTTATCAATGCTAAATCATTTTGGATTACTAAAGAAGTTAAACTAAAACCACGTAATGGTAAGGCTAATTTACCAAATGACTTTGGCGGATTCAAATCGTTTGAAGACGACTTTGATGGTAAATACAAATTTGTTGGTAATACTATCAAAATTGATAAAGAAGCTACAATGGCATATACCTATATCTTAGACCCTATTGAGAATATCGACGATGAAATCGATTTACCTTATGTTTTATTCGACATGTTCTCACGTTATAGTCTAGGATTACTTAATGGTAATTTTGGAGCTGATACTGTAGCTGGTTTAATATCAGCGGAAATTCAAAAAATGGTAGCTGGCGAATCAAGTGGTCCTATTGAGCGACCAATGCCATTCTTTGTATAGGAGGTACAATGACAACAAATGACTTGTTGATTTTGGTTCGTCAACGACTAGGTGATATGCAAAAACTTAGTTTATCAGACGAAGAACTAATAATGAGTTTAAACGTGGCCATTGATAGACTTAGTGAAGAATTAGCTCAAGATGGTAACCCAGAGTTAGTAAAAGAGGTAACTCTTAATGGTACATCTAAAGAACTTCGTCCAGATGATTTTATTTCCTTATGTGGTCAATTCCCTGTTATCTTTATTCAAGATACAGATGGTGTGAAAATTCAACACATGGACCCAAATTATACTGGTACGATGATTGTTCGATACTTTGCTAGTCGCAAACACGTTCACAACTTAACAGATGAAATTCCATTTGATAAAATTCTCCAGCAACGACAACTTGTTACCTATACAGTATATGATATTAAATCTATTACAGGTGAGGTGAAAGAAGATGACGGTAAGAGAACTAATGGATAAGGCGGCTCTTCGAGACCGTTTAAGTGATAACCTTCAAAGTGGTTACGAAGATAAAGAATTAATTGCTTATATTAATGACGCTATTAACTTTATATGGCACGTATTAATTGACCACGGATATTATGAGGTAATTGGAGATGTTACATTCACGCAAACTAATGATACTGCTCCAGCTGACTGGTACAGGGTTACTAACCAAGCTCCGCTCATTGTCAGAGATAATTCCGTGGAAGTCTATGGTAAAGTCCCTCTTAAAGTCCGTTACTACAAAAAACCAAAATTTGTAAAAGCTGACACCGACAATATTCCATTCGAGAATGAAGCGTTTGGAAACATCATTGCACAATTAGTAGTGATTTTAGCAATGTCGAACCACGGTTTCAACATGGATGTTGAACAAGATATGGTAGAAGCTATCGTGGGCTTACTATAAGGAGGTGAATATGTCTGATAATGGCATCAATCAACTACCTCCTTCTATACAAGGCGACGGTAGGAAGTTTATTTCGCTTTTAAAAAGCTATTTAAAAAATATTGCTGGTGAGTTAGACGACCAAATTAAAAAAGTAGAAAGCTACTTTAATGTTATCGCTGATAATCCAGATACTTTTGATGAACAGATTTTTAATGTCACAGTCGAAGAAAAGGCTGTTAATGGGGCCGTATCCCTCTTAATTAAATGGGACTCTTCTCAAATTAAACAATATGCTGGCGTAAGTATCGATGTAAAAGTTGGTGACTTTCATGATACGTTAGAAATGTTCGATGAAAAAGATACTATACGTCATTATGACACCACTCGCACTAACCAGTTTACGTTAGATAATGTAGATATTAGCAAAAAATATTGGATTCGTATCAGAGGTAGAGATGTTAGAAATGCATTATCAATTAGTGGTAAGGCCCCAATCGCCTTACACTACATTGCTGAAAATAAATATGTTCCTAAATCACCATACGAAGCTACAGTTGTATTTGACAAAAGAGGAGCGTATTGGTCTTGGAAGCAATATCCACAAAATGATTACGAATGGACAGAGTTACGATTAGACCAAAATCCTGGAGCAATATACAACCGTTTAGATTTAACAACATCTTGGAGTTCTACGGCCATGCCGTATGCACGTCAGGGCACAGCTTACTTGTACAACAAGGGTGTAGGTAATGCATATTCCGCTCCTAGCACAATAGCATATTCTAAACCAATTCCTCATGCCCCAACTACAATTCAGATTGTTCCTGTGTTCGAAGGACTATATGTAGAATTTGATGTTATCCCAGAAGATTGCTATGGAGCGAATGTGTATATCAATAATGAAAAGCATTTCGTTCAAGATAACAAATTTAGCTTTAACTGCTCTACAGGAGACTATCAAGTCAAAGTATGTTTTATAGACGTGTTTGGCGAAGGCGAAATGTCTAGGACAGTACAAAAATCTACAATTGAAGAAATCCCGCCAGAAGCTGTCCATATTACCGAAAAAACAGTATTTGATAACGGTGTAATCGTCTCTAAATATATTGGTGACAAGGCAGTTGTAGGGACAAAGATTGCGGACGGTTCTATTACGACGGATAAATTAGTTGCCAATGCTATCACTGGTGATAAAATCGCCGCTAACGCTATTACTTCAGATAAAATTAAAACTGGTGAAATTACAGCAGATAAAATAGCTGCTAATACTATTACTGGCGACAAGCTGAAAGCAGACACAATTACAGGCGATAAGATTGTTACTGGTAGTATTTCTGGCGATAAAATATCTGCTAATAGTATTGCTGGGGATAGAATTAAAGCTGGTAGTATTGCTACAGAGCAAATACAATCACACGCTATCACTGGCGATAAATTACAAGTAGAAAGTTTATCCACTATCACAGCACGTATTGGTGAGTTAAAAACAGCAGATACTGGTGCTAGAACTGTTATTCAAGACAACTTAATTGAAGTTTATGATGAAAATAATCAATTGAGAGTGAGGGTAGGTGTATGGGAAGATTGATGGAATGGTTTAAAAAAGTTTGGCGTAAAATATTTAAAAGGGGTGAAGATATGCCAGCTGGATTACAAACATTTGACAAGAATGGTAATGTTATGATTGATATTACTGACAGATTAACTAAGGTAGTCGGTATTAAGAGATTTGATGTTATAGAGCCGAGTGGCAGTGTTACAATTCCAACCACAAATAACGGATATATATGGTATTTCCTTAATAGTTATGCTCAAGGCGAACCAAGACCTCAATCTGGTTTCTCAAGTGCATACGATTTACAATTATCGGGTAATGTTCTGTCCTGGACATTAAAGTCAGATAAGGCGATTGGAAAAAGATGTCAAGTTGCCGTAATATATGGGGTGATGTAATGCAACATTTTAAGGCGGTTAATAAACAAGATGTAACGGTTATCAACGATACTGACTGTTGTTTATATTTAAAATACAAAGTACCATTGAAAACATTTCCAGTACAACAAGGTACTTCTGGGTTAATAACAGGTAGACACTTAGACGCCATATTTGCTTATCAAAAAGTAGGTGTCATAGATAACCCACAAAAATTAGAATATGTATGCTATTTCTATCTGCCTGTTAAAAATAGAGATATTGATGAAGTTTACGCTTATGCATTAGAATCTAATGCGACAATGCGTAACGTACAGATTGTAGAAACACGTCATAATGACTCACAAGGTCAAATAACAAGCTACATGCACCTCATGTTTCGCACAGATAATATAGAAGAAATTAAAGCGGTAGCTAATCAATCAACGCTTTATGTATATTCTAATAAAATACCAACCGACTCTAATTATGGCATGGAAATATATAATGGTAATGGCGAACGTATTTTTAATAGCAACAAATCAATCATGCGTGTAAAGCAAATCTTTAACAAACATTATGAGAGCGAGACATTATTACCGAAACAGGCATATGAAGTTGGTGACGTGCCAACCCCACACATCCAAAGCTTGGCGTTTCATTTACGAACCCACAGATGGTTTTAATGGCTGACCGAAGTCGAGTACATCATGAAATAAATATAATAAAAGGCGTGTTAAATATTTCTGTATACTATAGCGGTCAACTTGGTGTAAAAATTAGCGGGTCTCATACAACACGTATTATGCTATGTGAATTGGCTGGAACAGAAGACTTTCCTGTATTAGAACGTACAAGTATTTAATATTTGACATATTTTACTATTTCATAGTATCTTCATATTAACAAGAGGTGATATTATGAACAAAATTATCGGTATGATACCAGCTACAGCATTTTTACTATATACGTTGTATGACCCTTTCCAAGACCTACTTCGTGGGGATATTGGTCGATTCTTATTAGGTCTATGCACAAGTGGTTTAGTAGGAGCTATTGCTTGGTTTATTTCTTATCGTTTTCTCTGTACTGACATGAAATAGGAGGTTTATGGCAAAACGAAAATTATCACCGCCTACGCACGAATTGGTTGTTAACCAAGGTGACGATTTTTCTTTCCAACTTGTAATTAAAGACGCACAAAAAGAGCCAGTAGATATTACTGGCTTTCGTATGTCTGCAAGGTGCGTGAAAACGCAGAAAGTGAAACCGTCTTAGCAGAAGCGGAATGTATAACACCAGAACCAGAACATGGTCTGGTAGAAGTGTCTTTTTCACACGAAGTCACTTCTCAAATTGATACAGATGGGTCCTATTATGGAGAATTAGCTTCCTATTACTATGACGTTGTACAAATCAACGCTAGTGGTAAGCATGAGCGTATTCTTCAAGGACCTTTTTTAGTTAGTCCAGGTATTTCATACCATTAAGGAGGTTATGTGAAGGAATGGATTAAACAACGTTTTCCTCCTCCGTATATGTTTCTTACTGGCATATTTATCGTAATACTGGCTGACATTTTTGACGTATATGAACGATTGGTTGAACAAATGTATCGATTATTAAATTTTTGGGAGATTAAAGTTATGGCTGGAACAGCATTATCTCTAATATTATCTTTTCACCAATCTGACTACGCATACGTCGCCCAGGGTATTTTCTGGTTATTAGTCTTGGATATTATCACTAAATGGTTTGCAATCAGTAACCAATACTTAATAGAACAAGGTCTCCCACCAGAAGATATTACAACAATCGATAAATTTAGAGGGTGGATACCAGCATTTAGGGCTGGCAAAATTACAACAGCTCACTTAGGCACTGGATTTCTTTCTAAGATGATACAGTACGCATTGTTATTATCGGCAGCGGTCATGATTGACCATGCATTTGGTAATAGTGGTATTGTACTTGGTATGAAAGCGGTAACCTTTACTATCGGTTACACGTGCTATAGTGAGTTTTTATCTATTGTAGAAAACATGAGAGACAGTGGAGTTTCTCATATGGATAAACTTATGGACTTATTAAGTAGCAATATACTTAATAAACTTAAACGTTAAGGAGGTAATATATGGACAATGTAGAAGTTGTTGAACGTGGCAATATTGTTGTCAATATCTACGAAGGACAAAAAGGAGCAACTGGGGAAGCTGGTAAATCATTACGATTTGAAGATTTGACTCCAGAACAAAAAGCAGAACTCAAAGGAGAAAAGGGGGATAAAGGAGATAATGCTAATGTTGAGCCTGTGTACCACTTGCTTGTAAACCGTGGATACTTACCAGCAAGCAACAGCTTAACAGATGTATTAACTTATATTGTTGACCACGCAGATAATTTTAGAGACAAACTAGAAGGTTTGGAGCTTATTGTACGACAAACACCAAAATATGGCGATACTGTATTAATGGTAGGCGGTGTAGGCGTTGAAGGCATGGTCCTTAAAGAACGAGGTTCTGACAAAACGTACATAGTACGCAACGAAACGAACTGGGAATACCCAATTGAATTATCTCATCCGATGGATGAACGGGAAGTGATTATAGATGCCATTTGGCAAGGAGAAGTTAAATCAACACTTGTTGTAGAAGGGGTTTCTATTAATAATATTCCGCAATTGACTAATGGTATTACACTTGCAACTGGTTTGTTTCAAGAATACAAAACTGCATTGGCAGATGGTAATAAAACATTGTATTTTGAAACATCACAAACACAAGGGAATATGACTCCTATCGTGGACTTATTAAAAAAAGCATACAACAATGATGATATTCCTAACAGCATCGAAACTCTTGTTTTACATATTGGGCGACCAATGAATTTGGATAATGAACACCAATATCATGTCACTACTTTACATAAATATTTTAAGGCTAAGAACCACGTTGATTCATCTTATATCGAAATACCTCCAGATTCTTTTATAATTGATTTAACAAGCCTTAATGTTCCTTGTAAAAACGTAGTAATTGTATCGTTAGGTATGGTACAAACACCATCAGGTATAGCATCATCTATTTATGTTGTTTCTGACAAACAACAAACAATTACAACTGCGAGGAGACTTAATACTGATTATACCGATGTTAACACAGTCGACGTGGAAAACGTATCTGTGACACAAATTGATGACACTCAAATTCATACTCTAGTAACCGATGCTACTGTATATGATACCTAATTAGGTGACAAATGGCCAAAAAAGTTGGTAAATCCCAACGCATACAAACTGTTACTTTAGTTGATTTAACAGGTGGTATGAACGTCGCAAAATCACCAGAATTCCTTAAACAAAATGAATGTGTAAACTTAGAGAATTTTGAATTTGATATTGAGGGCGACAAATTACGTACACGGAGGGGGCTTGGTTCCCCTCTGCATACGTTCGACTCTCCAATTACTTATATCTATAACGACTATGAGATGAACGATTTCTTTATTTTCTTAGAGAATAAAAAGATTTATAGATATGAGTTTAGCAAAACACCTCAATTTATCGGTACTCTCAACGGCGATGCAAAGCGTCCAACATGCACTAAATTTGGTGGCAATCTTTTAATGGCAAGTGGTGGTAAATTACAAAAATACAACTACCAAACTGTATCTGAAATTGCAGAATCACCAAATGCAGACATTGTATTTACACGTTCTGGCCGAGTAGTAGTATCTAAATCTGGACAAGATTTACTAATCTATTCGGCTATTGGCAACGAGGAAGACTGGCACGAAAATTCCAACGATGATTCCGCACGAAAAGACGTGAACGTAGGGTATAAAGACGGTGGGGACATTGTTGGTGTAGCTGAACTAGCTACCGATTTATTAGTATTTAAAAATAACGGATTGATTTACACAGTACAAAACGAGCCTAGTGATTGGAATATCATGCAACTGGGAAGTAAGAGTGATTTTATATCACGACATGCTTGTACTAATTTAGGTAAAGACGTAGTGTTCATGTCTACAACTGGGCTTAAATCATATGCTACATCTCTTACATACTCCAACTTCGAACCTAAAGACATTGGTGAAAAGTGCAATCCTCTTATTAAACGAAGAGTAGATAATCCGTTTATTTTTGACTTGCGTAGAACCAAACAATTGGTGATAAGCGGAGATAGTGGAAATACAGTATATGTATATCATTACGGGCTTAAAGCTTTTAGTAAATGGGTATTTCCTCATAAGATTACATCAATATGTGAAAATCGTTATCACGTTTTAGTATCTATGAACGAGAATGATACAAGTGGGTCATTGTATGAATTACGGTGGGACAACCACGATGACAATAAGACAACCATTCACCAAGAAATTAAAGCGGTGAAATTCGTGATACACACCAAATGAACGTATACAGAACATATATTGACGTAATGTCAGATACCGCTGGTAGCGGTGATATTTCTATTAATGAAACTGTAATTCATCATTCATGGACTACCGAAGAGCAACAAAAAGAATTTAAGAGTCAAATACGTTCGTCAAAACTACAGTTTAAATTTGAAACGGACAGCAATATTGTTTTTAAATTCGTATCATTTGACATTGTGAAAGAAAACGAGGCTTTAGTAAGTCAAGGTTCTTCTGGTGGTGGACGACGCAACTCTGGTTTCGGAGCTAAAAAACGAAGTAGTAAACATGATGATTTCTTAAAAGGCACAGGGTCATCAAATAGAAACCCATATGGATAATATAACGGCACTCTGAAAAGGGTGCCACTTTTTTTATATGGAGATGTCACATGGCTAAAGATGAAGACATTGTGAAATGGATTAAAAAATACAATAAGAAAATGGGTAATTTCTGGGACGATTGGGACCTAGAATGGTATCCATTTATTCACATTTTCGAGGACGGTTCTTTCTTTACATATGGCGTATGTGGAGAATATTTAGAATGTGGTCCCGTTAGTATAGATTTTAAAAAAGCATTTCCTACTATGGAAGCTTATGCAAAACGCTTAGGGTTAAAGGGAGTATCAACAATTACTCCTCATAATCCTAAAGCATATGCACGATTAACTAAGTCTACCTTAAAAGAGAAAAAATTCTTAGGTGGACAATGGCAATATTACTTCGTAAGGGAGGTCAATTAATGGGTAAAAAAGGTGGTTCTTCATATCATGAACGCCCTCTATCCGAGGAAGAAAAACAACTATTACGCCAACAACAAGCGTATTTAGCTTCAATTCAACCGAGTATAGACCAGCTTGTATCTCGTGGTACCTCATTGCTAAACGATGTGGTTAACCCTAACTGGTCATCTATTTATAGTCAAACTGTAAATGATGTAGACAACCTACGTAAAGAACAAGCTGAATTAGCAACTGGTAAATTACCAGATGTATATGCTAACTCAAAAACAAATTACTTTAATCGTATCTACGAAAATACGATGGGCCAGCAATTATCAGCGATGGCTAGAAAAGGTATTGTGGATAGTTCTCGACTAAACTCAGCAACAAACGATATGCAAAAAAATATCGCTGCACAAATGTCGAAGGATTACAGCGAAGACCTCAACACGCAAAAAGGGTTGTTGGACCAAAAATATCAATTCGCACTCAATCCTTTGGAATTGGCTCACAAGGCAAATATGTACTCATTTGCAAATCCTCAACAATATTTACAATTAGCTCAAGGTCAAAACAAATCAAACACAGACGCATTACAAGCTACCAGTCAAATGAATAATGGACGTGGTTATGTAACACAAAATGGCTCTGGCTTCTTCGGAGGCCTAATGCAAGGCGTTGGTGCTTATCTAGCTTGTTTCCCAGCTGAAGTTGAAATTGAAACAGATTATGGCTATATCCCTATTAACGAAATTAATGAGGGAGATATTGTTGTGGCTAAAGATGGTATTGAGAAAGTGCTTAAAGTAGTTGAATGTGGAGAACGAGAAACTATGCACTTGATTACAGACAACCATTCATTAGAAACAACTCACACACAAACAGTATGGACACGAGATGGTCTTAAAGCTATTGATGAACTTGAAGAAGGCATGGAAGTCCTTACTAATAGTGGCTTTGAACATATCATTGACTTTAAAGCTGGTCGTATCGTGCCAGTATATGAATTAGTTTGCACGGGTTCTAATATGTTCTATGCAAACGGCATTGTTGTAGAAGGTTTTACCGAGGAGGAACTTAATGCTATACATTCCGTATGACCCAAAAATCAGACCCATGGTACCAATTTGGTAATGCAGTAGCTGGTGGGTTAGGCTTACTAGCAGATAACCGTATGGCACGTGGAGAAGCTAAAAATCAAGATAAGGAATTCGCCAATGATGAAGCAAATAAATATAACGGTTTTTTAGACCAAACAAAAGCAATGATGGGGCTTGATAAAGGTGATAGTACTGGCTGGGCTAGTGGTAACGCTAAGTTATCGGCAATGGGTTATAATGGCCCAGCTTTAACCCCAACAAATGCAGAAGGCATTAACGCTGGTCTATTAAAACAACAAGATTACTGGAATCAATATAAGGATATCAACGCTGGCAAACGCTTACATGATAACGATTACTTGACATACAATCAATACAAAGCAAATATGCCAGGTTTACTTGGATAAGGAGGGTTTATGGATTTTTCTCAATACGGGAACGTGCCTAGCAATATCCAAGACGCTATTATTCAAGCGTCCAATAGTACTGGTGTAGACCTAGACCTTCTTGCTCGTGTAGCTAGGCAAGAGAGCGGTTTTGACCCAACTGCCGTAAGCTCAGCTGGTGCTACAGGCTTATTCCAAACAATGCCAGATACAGCACGAGATTTAGGCATTGAAGACATGACAAATCCATACCAAAGTGCAATGGGCGGTGCTAAATACATCGCCCAAAATTTGCAAAAGTATGGTGGAGACATTACTAAAGCCTTAGCGGCGTATAACGCTGGTCCTGGTAATGTTGATAGCTGGATTAGTAATGGCTGGGACGGTTCACCAGATACAATTCCAATTGAAGAAACTCGTAATTATGTTAAATCAATCGGTGGCGGTGGACGTTCTAATATCCCTGTTAACTACACTCAACAAGGTAAATCGCCTATTAATTTAGCGGCTCAATTCCAATTAGATGACCCAAAAGAGCAAATTGACTTTGGCAAAGTTATGGGTATTCTTAATGCACCAAAACAAAATGTATCAGCCGCTGGTGATGATGCATTACGTAGTGCATTATCAACACAAGCACATCACTTAGCACGTGGTAGACTAGCGTCTCCTTTCTACGCTCAAAGCGATAAACAACTTATGCAATCAGCGATTGCCAAGGCACAGGAAGAAGCCAAACTAAATAACCAATCAACTCAATTAACTGGTGCTGGTCAATTAGCACAGATGATTGCTAATAGTAAGAATAGTTCTAATGCAGAAATGCTTGCAAGTTTAGGCCAAGCTCTTGGTGTTCGTTTAAGCCCTATGGCACGTCGTTATATGTCACAAAATGACATGGCTAAAATGGGACTACAATTTGCACGGCAAGACCAATTACTTGCTGATGAACGTGCATTTAAGGCCGCTGAAGCAGAAAAACAACGTCAATTACAACGTGACTTGACAGCAGTTAGAGCCGCCGCTACAGCTTCTCGTGGCAGTGGTCGCTCTGGTGGCGGTAGTAGTTCTAGCCTTATCAGTAGCGATAAATACGTCGATAAACAGCTAAGCGGATTTGGCGAATACTTATCTGAGAACGCCGATAAAGAACAATTCTCTCAAAATGATGTCAATGAATTAAATCGTCGATATGGTGACTTAATTCTACAACTAGGTTCAGCTGAAGCAACTCCATATTCAATGGAAATGTTACGACGAGCTGGGAATGATTATACATACCAAATTAATCATATGCAAAATTCAAGTAGTGGTAATAAATTGGATTACAGTACTAGCCAAGACATTATTGATAAACTTAACAAAAAAGAATAGATTATTTATACAGGAGGGGTGATTAAATGCCTACTTTAGGACAGTTGCTAGGCGATAACCTATATAACGTTGCATATGGTCCTCAATACAATGCCATGAAGCGTAAACAAGCCCTCGATGATTCTGGCTATATTCCAAGCGAGAACGATGGTTTAATTGACAGCTTTCAATCTGGTCTAGCTGGTTCTATGGGCGGACTATTTGGTGAGTTGTCTGGTTGGGCTAAAAACAATGGTCATGACTGGTTGGCTAATGAAGCCATGTATGGTGCTAATCAAATGGGCGATATAGCCGCTCGTAATGCTTATACAGGTAACGCAGATACCGATGGATATTTATGGTATGGCTCAAACCAAGCCGCTCAAGCTTTAGGTTCATCTGTTCCTAGTTTGGCTACTGATGTCGCTACATCAGCCGCCGCTGACGCCGCTATTGGTTCTGTCATACCTGGTGTTGGTACTACTGCTGGTGGTGTTGTAGGTGCATTAACAGGTGTTGGTAAGTTTGCACTTAGAGCATACGAGGGTTCTAAGGCAATTCGTTATGGTGTTAAAGCCGCTAAAACAGCTGGTAGTATTGCAGTCGGTGGTCTAGTTGAAAATGCTAGTAACGCTGGCGATACATATATGACTGGTTTAAGTCGTGGCATGGACCATACAGAAGCATGGGACGCTAGTAACCAAGCCTTTGACGATGGCTGGGCCCCAGCTGTATTAAACTATGCTTCAGATAAAATCTCACTAGGTATGCCAATGAAAGGTATCTCGGCCGCTATGGCTGTTGGTACTGGTGGCAAAGTACTAGCTAAAACAGCTGGTGCTTGGGCTGGTAATGCTATGATTGGTGCCACTGGCGAAGGTTTAACTGAAGCATGGCAACAAGAAATTCAAGAACAAGCATTAGGTAACCAAGACTACGCAAACGTACATATTTATGACCCACGTACATGGACTGATGAAATGATGAGCCAAGGAAAAGACGCATTTGCTGGTTCATTAATGTTAGGCGGTATTGGTGGTGCCGTAAATACTGGTCGTGGCTGGGCTTCATCTCGCTCTAATCCTTCTGTCTCTATAGAAGACAGTATAGACAGTAGCCCACAAGAAACCAATCTGAACAATGCTACAAGTATTAACGACGTTAATATTGACGCAGAAGATGATGTATACGGAAACGTAGAGGCACCAGTATCTGCTGTTCGTAGTATGGAAGATAATACTGATGTTGACGGTATTACAGACTTGTCAGAAATGGTACCAGACCAATTAGCACCACAGGAGCGTGGTGATTACGATGACGTGCTAGCCACTATGACAGCACGTTTCAAAAGAACAAATATTCTGACGCTGATATTGCAAATAAACAACAAGCTGTTAGTAATACAGTAAATCGTATCGTAGATTTATGGGATAATTCTACAGACGAAACAGGACCTAAAAAGCTTACCAATAATATGTATATGGACGACTTCATGAACGCTGGTCTTACAAAGAAAGAAGCACATGAAGCCTCGTCTACTTTAGTATCTACTCTACGTAAGAAAAATGACGTAGATAACTACAACCCTATGGACGGGAAAAATATCGTTGAACGTGCAGATAAAGTAGGATATAAACTATCAGACGCACAGCGTAAGGACTTATTGTCTGATAATCCTATTCGTCAAAACGTTAACGATACAAATCTTGCCGTTGAGAAAGCGGAAGCTGACGCACGTAGACGTCAACAAGCAAAACAAGCACAACAACGAGAAAAAGAAAATAGACAAGCATATTCTTCTCGTTATAAAGATTCTGTGAACAAACCTTTCCTAGACCCTCTATATGGTGATAGAGCAGAAGAAACTGGTTATCGCATTAGCAAAGCTATCGCAGAACGTGAAGCTGATAAAAAATACGGACGTAAAGTCCGCAAAGATTATGAATACCTTCGTAAGAATGGCATTAATACACAAAACTATTCTGAGCAAGAGATGAAGGACATTCAAAATCATGTTCGCTCAATTGAAGAAGGCAAGAAAAACAATGATAAAACAGGCTTATTAAAACGTAGTGCTGATAATGCTAACGTGATTAAAGCTAACCAAGCATACGCAGAAGCCTTTAAAAACTTAGATGAAAACGACCCACGTGATAAAGCAAAGATTCAACAAGCACGAGAAGTCATTGCTAATCAATTAGTTGAACTTGGCAAAATGGGCAAGCCAATTCATCGTTATGAAATTCTTAAAGACCTTAAAAAGAATAGCAAAAACCTATATAACAAGGTAATGAACAAAGTATATGGTGAACAAATCGCAGAGGCTAAGAAACAAGTTAAGGTAGAAAAACCTAAAATTCAAGCTAACACTAAGGTAAAACCTTCATTTAAAAAGGGTTCTATCTCAGCTAAAGTAGCTGAAAATCCAGAGCTTAAACCTCTTATTACGGCACAATCTATTGACGTAGAAAAAGCTAAAAAAGTACAACCGAAAGAAGTTATTAAAAAGGAAGCAAAACAAGAAGTTGCTCCAGTTAAAGAAACTAAAAAACGTGGTCCATACAAAAATGATAAAACTGAAGGTGAACGTGCATTAGCTGGTTTAAGAGAAAAGAAAATTACACCACAGGAAGCAATTAAGTATTTATCTCATTTAGAGAAAAATGCTAATAACAAATATAAACCAGAGTTGCGTAAAATGATTGAAATGGTTCGCTATAATATCAATAAAGATGGCGAACTTAAAAATCATGACCGCTCACCAGAAGGTAAAGAAAAAGAAGCTCAAATTATCCGTGACCGTATTGCTAAATTCCAAAATAAATTAGACACAGAAAAAGTCACTAACCAAGGGTATCAAAACGAATCACAACAAATTCAAAAGCAAATTGATAAATTTAACTTCAATCACTTAGGTGATACAAAAGAATATAATTTTGAAATCCCTCAACATAAAAATGATACGTCTGCCAACATGGTAGAAGCACATGTAAATGGTGAAATTAAACACCCAGCATATGTTAGAGACGCTATTTTTAAAACTCCTTCAGCTATTGATAAGAGCATATTCAAGTGGTTAAGCAAAGAACTTGGTCAACCAGTTACATCATTTAGAGATGGTGAGCGTAATAAGATTATCAAAACAATCTTAACTAAGGAATATGAAAACCTTATTGAAGGTGCTGGTGGTCCAATCCAAGCCTTTAAATCCAATCCATCTAAAGTTAAACAGCTAGTATATGCAATCGCTGGTTCTTTCCCTAAACAATCGTTTGGTTTGGAAGGTAATCGTATTAGAGATGACCGTAATAAGAAGATGTATGATGGTAAAGATGGTTTAACTAAAACGCCATTTGATGAAAAAGATAAATTAATTGCATTTGCTAAACAATACTTTAAAACAGGATTTGAAAAGAAAGATGAAGTCGTAGAACAACCGAAAGTTATTAAGGAAGATAAACGTAAGGAAAATCGTATCAACAAACAATCTCCTATTACGCTTAGTAAAGTGACTCCTACAGATGACATAGAAGTATTCCATTTTGAACTGAACGTTAAACCAAATACTGATATTACAGCTACACTCGAAAATATAGGCGTTGATACAGATAGTATAACGAATAAGACTGAGAAGGACGGCAAAGTGTCATTCGACGCAGAATTAATGCTTAGTTCTACTCCATTTGACGGTAAAAGTGCTTCCAACCTAAAAGACTACGCTACAAAATCAGCTGTGCAAGAGGCACGAGAACAGATTTTAAAAGCTGCTATATCTAACTCAGATACAGGTTCCTTATTATTCTACACAGATTCTACAGCTGGTTTACAAAAAACACTTGACAAATTGTACGGAAAAGGTGAATATGTAATTGATGAACTTGACGGACAAGTGTTATTGCGACCTAAAAATATTTCAGTAGACAAAGCATTAGAAGACACTTTATCCTACCAATTCGGTATTGACAAAAGCGGAGATACAACCTTACGGAAGAATAGAACGAATGATTTAGAGTTAGATTTAATGAATAAGCTTATTAGCAATAAGGCAAATAGCTTTAGAAATATACAGATTAAAAACGTTAATTAACAGCCTAAAAAAATACGTCAAAATCCTTTGGTAAAAACATTTGATTTTTTTACATAAAAATATCTAACGTACTCGATATTAAAAAAAGAGTAAAAAGTAATTCATTTAATGGTATTACTGACTTTAATACTGGTTCTATCTTTTTAACTGATAACGCTTTAAAACCATACTCTTCTACACTAACGCATGAGATTACACACTATGCGGTCAATGTGCTTGGCGATGAAGGCACAATGGCTCATGGTGGACATACAACATGGAAGGTGCTAGATAATACACTTAAAGACTGGAGGAAACACAATGAAAGACTTAGAAGAGAATCTAAACTTTCTGTACAAACTAATCAACGAGGAAGTTTATTGGCTGGACGCAGACAAGATAACTCCACAAATGATAGAGGAGTTCAAGCCACACTTGAAGGAAGTGATGGAAGTGCAATGCAAGGACCACACTCTCTTGGAACTAGCGGAAGAGGAACCTTACTTCGCAAAAGTGAAAATGGCAGAAATAGTGACAACAGCACGAGAAAAAATGTCAGCGGAGAAAGCGGGATACAAACTACCACATCTCAATCGTTATCAGAATTGGGGGACCATTCCAGTTGGGGGATTGAGCTTGGAATTAACTCCATACACGAAGCCGATGTCCAAGATGAGTTTAAGAATCTTAAAAGCGACACCTATCAACTCTTAAACAAAAAAATTGACAATGAAGAATACTTAGAAGGTATAAAAAGGGTTTTTTCTGTAATTGAATCCAATCCAAATATGTACATGTCAGATAAAGCAAATGCTTTAATGTCTATTATTGACGAAGTCGCACATGTGGACATTGCATTAGGACTTAAAGGCAAAGATAGATTGTTATATCAATTATTGACAACTGATAATAGGAAGAAAAGACTCGTTGGTAATGTAACGCCTAGCCATGAGTATCAAGAAGCTATCGCTTATGCTTCTCATACATTTATGAGTGAAGAGACATATGAACATCTTATAGATAAAGCGATACAATCATTCAACGAAGCCAAAAGAAAGATAGCTAAAGACCACAACTCTAACCAACATGTAATCGCTGGTTCCTTTAACGCAAAACGATTAGAGGATTTATTATTTGGCGATGGGGTTGCAAAGAAAAGCTTGGCGGTTGTACCAGTAAGTTCTAATGAAAATTCTGTTGGTATCAACGAATTACGAAAATACAAGAAAAATATTGGTCTATTTAAAGCGACCATGCTTGATGGTAAAGAGTACTATATGTATGATTCTGACATTCTTTCTATTACCGATAGAGTGGCTGGGATTAAACAAAAGGGAACTGGTTTATCTAAAGAAGACCTCATTAGAATTAATAACGCAAGATTAGGAATAAACCCCAAAAAAAATGGTTCAGCTCTAGCTTTTACCGCACTTATGGCTAATCGAACTTATTCACCAGAAGAAGCAAAAGAAAGAAATATTATCAATCGTAACTTACCAGATACATCACAAGCTATCGTTAACGAATTTATTTCATTGGCCGAAAAGTTTGCACACAAAAAAACTAGAACTGCATTAGCTAAACTAGATAACGTAAAAGATAAAGAAAATTACTTGTTAAATTATATTACAGCAGATAAAAAAGAAAAGACAGTTAGAATAAGCGTCCTCAAACGAAATGATTTCGTTGGGGGCGTTTTTAACGCTGTAGATTACTTGAGTAAACATAAAAACGGTATTCAAGGTGCCATGAGAGTGTTTAAGCAACACTCTGGCATCCAACCAAATAAAGAGTTAGCTAATGGTATTGAACATATTGCATATTTAGCACAAAATAACTACAGAGCAATGAATGAAATTAAAATGGTTGACAAAATTAGTCCAGAACATATCGCTTCTATTATCTTAGACCCAAAAGATTTAGGCAAAAACTTAGAACGATATAAAAACCGTGCCGAAGAGCTTGGGATTAAAGTGCAAGTTTTACACAATAGTATGAATACCGAAACCGCTTCTTCTAAAGCGTTAAATCATAGAGCAACAAGCGAGCAAGTATTGTTTCAACGTGGTAAAGAAGAAAGCCCACTCCGTAAAGCTATGTCTACATTTGAAGAAGCGTCAGCAAAACTACTCAAAAAAGAAAATGACAATATCACATTTGAAACACGTGACGCAAAACAAGGTAATATCTCTGGCTATACATTTAAAAAGTGGTTGCGTTCTCCAATCAAAATGATTGAAAAATATATTCCACAAATGAAGCCAATTATCCACTGGGCAACGGAAGCCGAAGTAAAAGCAGATAAATTACAACGAGTATATCTTAAAGCATTGGATAAAATTAAAACCAACCTCGGAGAAGACAACATTGAGTCGTTCAATAAATTGGCTAAACAGGTTACTGACCTTGGACGTGAATTTGTACAACCAGTTGGCGTAATGGTCCGTGATAAAGAAGTGTATATCAATCTTGATATGAACGACACATTTAGAGAATTTAAAGACGAAGTAGACGCAAAATCTCTACAACGAACTTAAAAATCAAGGTAAACATGCTTTCATGGATTACAAAGATGGTAATTTCCGTGTATTCGCTAGTGACAAAGCTATGAAACCATTTGCTACATGGGAACAAGCTCATAAAGCTTCTATTCCTTTGCGTGATAAAGCTATTCGTGAGCAAGGCTATAATGATAAAGTATTGCAAGCTTACAATGCTTGGCGTAACTTAGACGACAGAGTATTTAACGATTCTGTTAAAGCTTGGCAAGCAAGCGGTGCTGACCCAGAACATAAGCCACGCAAATTATGGGGTCACGTACCTATGTTACACAGTCGATACGGCGTGTACTTAGCCAGAGAAGTCACAGACGATAAAGGTGACGTATACGAAAAACGTGAAAAGATTGCTTCGTTCCATACATATCGTGACGCAGAACACTACGTAAAAGATAAAAAACTTAATAAAGATTTACGTATTATTATTACAGAACGTAATCCTCGATACGATGAGAATGTAAGTTCTGACATTTATGAAGGTTCAAACGAATCTGCATATGATGATATCGTATACGAAGGTGAAAGTAGGGAACAACAAGAAAAACGTTTTGCACGTATCTCTCATTCTTACCCAGCCTTAAATAAAATCATCGATGAATTCGTAAATAAAAAAGATGGCGTAACTCGTGAAAAATTAATGGACCTAATTCAAGATAAAAAGAAACAAAAAGATTTGGGTATTGATAGTAAACAGTTAAACCAAGAGTTACAATATGCTAACTTAGACGAATTGTTTAGACGCCGTGACGTGATTACACGACAAGATTTAATTGGCCATCTATTACTTGGTTATGGTAATTTACGTAAAGATAAATACAACAATGTTCGTACTAATGCTAAAGGTGCTAACCCAGATGTATTTGGTAACATTGAAAACTATCTACGATATAAAGCTCATTTCATTCCAACGAATGAGTTCTACCATAAATCTACATCATTATATCGTGATGTAATTGGCACAGATTACGCTTCTCAATTCGGTCGTAATGGCGAAGGTGCTAGACGTGACGTAGAAGATGTATTACACAACTTCATTTCCTCTGTAATTGGCGTTCCTAATAATGCAGATAAAACAATCAACAGAACAGTAAATGAACTCATCGGCGACGGCTGGATTAAGCAACATTACGGTGAAACATTCGCTACTGATTTAATGAATCGTAGCATGGAAGCTGTTACAGTCGCTAAACTTGGCTTGTTTAGACCAACAGCGGCACTTGCTCAACTTGGTGCATTGATGAACATTGTGACTAAAACAGGTTACACTAAAGACTTTGCACAAGCTGTACGTGATGCTACAATGTTTGGACCTAATACAAAGAACATTACAATGGCTGAACGTAGAATGTTTAATAACATTGGTTTAAATTTACAAGATACAGCCATGGAAACTCAATCACTAAAAAATAGAAAAAGTATTTACAATATGAAAGTTGGTAAAGTTAAATTAGGTAAATTATTCGAAAAAAATCAATGGATATGTTTAACAGAATGGACAAATATACAAGACGTGTAGCCGCACTACACGCATTTAGAAAAGCTATTGCAGAAGGTAAATCACAAACCGAAGCAGAACATATTGCTTCTGATTTTGTACGAGAAACAAACTTTGACTATTCAGATAAAGACGCTTCTCAATTATTTACCAAATACGGGACATTAGGTAAACTCATTCTACAATTCAAGAAATACTCAATAAAAGAATTAGAATTTATGTATGACATTATGAAGAGCGGTAACAAAAAAGAAATGGCTCGTTTTCTAGGTTCTTATATGACAATGGCTGGTCTAATGGGTATCCCTGGTATTTCATTAGCTGACCCATTCGCTGAATGGATTAACAATAAAAAAGCTACAGATAGTATCAAAGAAACAATTATGGAATGGGCTGGCAATGATAAGACTAAGAAACAACTAGCATTACTCGCTATGTACGGCTTACCAGCTCCTACTATTGGTGCAGACTTTAGCCGTAACATTGGTATTGGTGACTTAGTACCTACAGATAATTTCTTCGGTCCTACATTCGGTACATTAGGTAATATGATGGAATCGTTCAAAAATCATAATGCTAATAATGTGCTTCTTGGTATGGCCCATGATTTATCACCAGCGTTCGCTAATTACTACCAAGGTGTCACTGGTAAAAAACATGACTGGGCTAAAGGTGTTGATACTCGTGATTACAGTGATAAGGAACGAGTACTTAAAATGTTAGGTTTTAGACCAATCTTAGACTCAGTTAATAGCGATATGAGTTCTATAAATTATGCTAACTCACAAAATGAAAAATCATCAAAGAAACAATTAATTTACCAATACATTAACGACCCAAAATCTGTTAGCGTAGAAGAGCTTAAAGCTATGAATATTACAAAGAAAAATATATCTGATGCTAAAAAGGCATTAGATATGTCTGCTTCAGACAAATTGAAACATTACGGCACAAAAGCAAGCAAAGCAAAAAATAAAGAAAAAGCAGATAAATTTGCTGGTTTTGAAGAGGAACTCGATTAGGGTTCCTCTCTTTTTATTGGAGGTTATATGGAATATACATTAAACGATATTGAATACATGGCTAGTGTATGCCATGCAGACAAAATCACTCTGCATTGGGGAGCAAATCACTATGAAGACACTTCTGACCACTATCATATTAACATTCTTGGCGATGGTACAATCTATTCTGATTACGATAATCTTGATGTGTATTGCGAGCATACTTGGCATAGGAACACTAATAATATTGGTATTTCATTGTCTTGTTGCTTTGATGCTGGCGTTTGGGCGGACGGTACAGTTAAGTTTGGTACGGAGCCACCAACTGATGAACAAGTGGATACGATGGCTAAAATCGTATATAAGATATGTAAAGCTAAGGGTTGGGACATCGTATACGATAGAGTAAAAACGCATGCTGAATGGGCTGATATTGATGGATATGGTATTCATGATAGTGACCCAGATATGCGTTGGGACTTATTAAAACTTCCACAGGAGGACGGAGAAGGTGGTGACATTATTCGTGGTAAAGCAATTTATTTCCAATATCACCCAGAACTATGTGAAGCCTAATTGTAGGTTAATAGTTTTTATAATTGCGATTCTAGGGGTCTGTGTAGCTCTGTATGGTGGGTATAGAATGTTCCATAGGGAAACTATCATGGACCAACCTAAAACGCCCGTACAAACGAAAATAACGAATGTAAAAAGCACACAACAAACAAAAACTACATTTGCATACGTTCCAAAGGAAAAAGAACTGGTGTATAAAAACAATATACCAACGTACGTTACCGAGGATACAGATGTTGAAGCTAATATCGAACAACCTCACGTAACAGTAAAAGTAAATGGTAAAAAACAACAATTTAGCTTACAACAAAACGAAACACAAAAATTCGAAGATGGTAAAGTAGTCATGAATCAAACATCGGAAGTAACATTTGATGTAAAAGTACCAGATAGACATGAACTTGATGTTTATGCACAAGAAAACTTCCGTGCTGGTAAATTCCATCACGAAGTAGGTGTAGAAAAACGTAATGGCAAATTTGTGTATGGTGCTAAATATGATATTACTGACAAGGACCCAACGTACTATGCACGTTATAACCTAGTCAAAATGTATACAAACTAATGGGGGCAAAACGCCCCCTCTTTTTTTATGCCTAAAATCAAAAATTGCACTTGACTTATGAGTGAAGTTACGGTATAATAAGGGTGTAGATGAAGAAGTAAAATTTCTTCATTAAACTTTCATCATTAATTTCACTTTTAAGTGTTGACAGCGACTCTTGCGAGTGATATAATGACATTAAACAAGTTGATGTGACCGTAGAGCATATGTCGAAGACTTGTTTTATAATTAAATATAACTTCACTTATAAGAGCGAAAATGTGAAAAGAAAGAAAAACTATTATGGGAAAAAGATTTAAAGGAACACAAGGAGTTTCTATGTGTGGAACGATAGAGTACATACATAGAAAAAAGAAAAAAGAATACTGTAAAGGCTGTAAATTTTGTTCTTATTCAAAACATGGTACGCAAATGTTTTGCAGTAAGCATAAAAAATTTTCGGACGTATTGAAAACAAAACGTAGAAAATGTTATACAGCATAATTACAACTCAATACAATCGTGGCTAGCATACGTATTGCACGAAGGAAGACCAGTCTTGAAAACTCAGGTTGCCCTATGTATGTCGAATGTATTGGATATATATTTTGCTAGGCAAAATACAACTACATATTGAATCTGTTGAGGCGAACACCAACTAAAAACAACGGAACCGAATTTGCGACTCGGTAATCTGGCCGTTAGAGGGGGGCTATTCGTCGTGCAATTTTCCCAGATTTTGTCCCGTCGTAGAAGGCTGTCGAAACAAACTCATCTGAGTGGTAGGTAAAGCTACACCTGGGCTACCTTAATAGATTTATTATGAAGTTTCGATTACGTACCAAAGGTACTAGCTCCCATATAATGGGGGCTGTACCTTCTCCTATAATGTATTTCAGTTTACTTAGTTAATATAAAAAAATGTATTTACGAAGTAAATATCATGAACGAAGTGAATGAAATATAAGATACTCACCAAACAAGTTTGGTTCGTATTCTCACTCAACCCTAAAGGTTGGTTCGAAGTATTTGTTAATACTACTAAATAATATAATCAACATTAGTTATGAAGTAGTGAAGCGAATACGTCAATAAGTATTCACTGAACGAATGAATAGCAAAACATAGAGTTTTGCCCTGTAATCGTTTATTAAATTAGATAATGTTAGATTATCTAATTATATATAAAGTATAAAGAAAAAAATATGTAATTACGAAGACTTTAGTCGAAGTAATTATACGAACAAAGTGAGTAGAAAGAAGGAATAAAAATGAAAGATAAAAAAATGAAATAAAGAAGAAAAATTAAATTAGTAAAATCTAAAATCAAAGATAATGAAGAAATGATATATCTTTTAAGGAAAGAAAATTCTTCATTATTTAGTGAATTTTTTAAAAATTAAGCAGTAAATTACAGAAACTAGAGGAGGAACGAGCATGATACGTAGATGGGATATAGTCATTGATGTTGGAGAATTGTTATTAGAAGCTGGTGTTGTAGAAATTAAAGTATTGTCGGATAGGTATGTGCTATATGGTCATAATCAAACAATACTTGATGTTATCGTTGATGGTGCATACAAGGTTATTAAAGCCTTTTTAAAAGGTCAAAAAGTGACTTATAATGGAGAGACTTTTAGTGTTACTTCTATTATGGCAGACGCTCTAAAAGAAAGAAGAAAAGAAGTTGATTTAACATTATCAATGATTAAATCATCTGTAATCGAATATATACCAGAAGAAAAGAAAGAAAAGGTTTCACGTATACTAGATAAAGAACTACTAGCTAGGTTGTAAAGGAGTTGAAGTATTATGAGTTTCTGTGATTTGCACAGCCATAGCGATTTTTCAATATTTGATGGATTTGCTACTATAGATGATAAAATCAAAAGGGCTAAAGAGCTTGGTTATACCGCCTTAGCCATGACAGAGCATGGTACTACTACTGGTCTTATGGAATTTTATCTAAAGTGTAAGAAAGAAGGATTAAAACCAATCTTAGGCTATGAAGGATATTTTGCCATCGAACCAGAAGTCAAAGGCGGTCAAACTTATCATATTCTGTTATTATGTAAAAATCTTACTGGGTATCGTAATCTTATGAAGATTGCTACATATGGTACAGAACATTTTTATCGAAAACCTAGAATTGGTTTTGAGATATTAGCTGAATGTCATGAAGGACTTATTTGTAGTACTGCATGTATCGCTGGTGTGTTAAGTCATGAAAATCCAGATAACATGATTCACGACTTGCATAAAATCTTTGGTGATGATTTACTTGGAAATACAGCCACATGATTTTCCAGAACAATATGAATACAACAAGAAGGTCCGTGAGCTAGGTAATAAATATAACATTCCTATTATCGTTACTGGTGATAGCCATTATGTATTACCATCTGATACCGATACTCATCGTGCATGGCTTGGTTTAGGTGAAGATAGTGAATATTACGCTTCTGGTGATTATCATATGATGAGCCAGGAAGAAATGGCTCAATTCTTTGATTACAATACGTCACAATACTTCAAGAACGTATCTAATATTATAGACCAATGCGATGTTGAAATCCCTATGGGAGAAGAAAACTTCCCTGTATTTGATTGTAAGGACCCATTACGTTATCTAAAAGATAGGTGTAACGAAGGGTGGAAGCGATTAGGTATTGCTAAGAAAGATAATAGCCAGCAGTATAAAGAACAAGCAATACATGAATTTGATGTATTAGAACAATGCCATTACACAAATTATATGTGTATCATTCATGATATGTTAGAATTCTGTAAACGTAAACATATACCAATTGGGCCAGGACGTGGTTCTGTTGGGGGTAGTTTAGTTGCGTATTTAGCTGGTATTACACAAGTAGACCCTATACGATTTAATCTAGTATTTGAACGGTTTGCTAATCCAGAGCGTGTAACAAGCCCAGATATTGACGTTGATGTCTCTTCTGAAAGACGTGAAGAAGTTATTGATTATATCCGTGAAAAGTATGGTTTAGTATATCAGATTAGAACAATTAGTTATATACAACCTAAATCAGCGTTGCAACGTGCTGGTCAAGCATTAGGCTATGCTCCAGCAGATATAGACGCTATATCAAGTAAAATTGATGATTTAGCCGATGTAAAAGATGATATGCTTCGTGACTTAGCTGAAAAGTTTTTAGGGCACATAGAAAAGTATAGTACGCATGCGTCAGCTGTTGTAGTATTCCCTAAAGATGTAAGTAATTGGTGTGCAGTAGAAAAGAATAAAGATATTCTGGTAGCGGCACAAGATTTCCATTTGCTTGAAAAACAGGGAATTATGAAACTTGATATTCTCGGTCTTAAAACGTTAGATGTACTAGATGGTGCATTAGAGCGTATTGGTAGACCAGATGAATTATTAATCAATAACATCCCTTTGCAAGATGATTATACAGCTCGTATGCTTAGAGCGGGATTTACACAAGGTTGTTTCCCAAATTGAATCTGGTGGCATGACAGATATAGTCAAAGCCATTAATACTCAGCGAGTAGAAGATTTAATTGATACTGTAGCATTGTTTAGACCAGGGCCATTAGATTCTGGTATGGTTCGAGTATTTGAACGTCGTAGACAAGGGGAAGAATCAGTTACATATCTTCACCCTAAATTAGAGCCTATCTTAAATGATACAGAAGGTGTAATTTTATACCAAGAACAAATCATGAAGATTGCTCGTGAATTATGTGGTTATACCTATGGTGAAGCAGATAACTTACGTCGTATTATTGGTCGCAAGATTACAGAAGAAATGCAACCAGTCATTGACGATATGTTAGAAAGAGGATTAAAGAATGGGATTCCTAAAGACATTATGCAAGAGATATGCGATGAGATTATCACTTTTGCTAACTATGGATTTAACAAGGGCCATTCTGCGGCGTATGGGCTTTAGCTTGGTACACAGCTTACATTAAGGCACATTATACAGCAGAGTATATGGCCTCATTAATTGATATTGTAGGTCAAGATACAAGCGGTCGTGATAAATTATCTCCACTAATAGAGCATTGCAAAAAGATTAACATCAAGGTGTTACCACCAGATATTGGTGTCAGTCAAATGAAATGTGTCAGTAAAAATCGTACAGTTACATTAGGGTTTAATTTGATTGCTGGTGTAGGCAATTCGATTGTACCAAATGGGAATAATGCGGAACAGTTTTTAGTAGATAATGTAAATTTGAATAAGACTGTTCTCAAAAATATTGTTCGTTCTGGTGCGTGTGATAATTACACTAGTAAAACAAGATGGGAATTATTGGAATATATCGACTGGCTTAAAGATAAACGCAAGTCTAAAGGCGAGTTTGTGTATTCTGGCGAACAAGAAGAAAGCTACGGTCAAATGGAGTTTGCTACATTGCGATATACGTTTACTGATATGTTTGCTGACTACAACAGCAGTATTGTAGATGGCAATACAAACATTCTCGCACTAATCACTAAAATTAAGAATACGAGAACAAAGAAGGGTAAACCTATGGTTTTTGTCGAAACATTGTCTAAAGACAAAGCTAGAAAGTTGGCTTATTTTGGCGATAAATTAGAAGAATTAAAAAAAGGTCATATGTATATTATGCAACTTGATGGAACAGCTATACGTGACTTTATTACAGCAAAAAAGAGGGCTTAATCGCCCTCCTTTTTCTTTTTGTAATTTTCTTTTAATTCTTTGAGAATTTGTTCTTTGACAAATATATCAATTAACTCAACATTCTTTGGATTCATAATAAACCGATACACTTCTTCCGTGTATAGATTATTAATGTTTTCTCCGTACATAATGTACTCTGGTGTTACGTTGAATATTTCTGCTAATTTTTTTGTGCCATAGGCATACGCATTTCCTTTGTAACTCCATTTTCGATACGTGAAAGTGTTGTGGTGCTATTTGCTCCCATTAGGGATGTTAGTTGTGCTTGTGTCCATCCTCGTTTTTCTCTTAGTCTTTTAACTCTTTCTCCTATAGTTTCCACATAGTTCACCTCCTATTAGTTATATTATAATACGTTTTTGTGTTCAAAAATCCACATAAAAAGTAAAAATAATTTACTGTAATTATTACTGCAATATAAAACAATTTTAAAGTGGTTTTTGTCTATTTTTATGTGGTTTATTTGGCGTATTACAAATGCAGAGACTATAAGAAAAAGCAGTATTTATGCGTATTTTTTTATCATTAGCGAACCGA